>Ga0172377_10002857_pt1 | contig 17714 bp, 24 predicted proteins | sample Pumphouse3metaG_FD_119749 | JGI IMG/M metagenome (GOLD analysis project Ga0172377, IMG submission 119749) | Leachate microbial communities from a municipal landfill in Southern Ontario, Canada - Pumphouse #3 metaG | ecosystem: Engineered > Solid waste > Landfill > Unclassified | place: Canada...
CAGTGGTTGCAGTGGTTGCAGTGGTTGCATTGGTTGCATCGGTTGCATCGGTTGCAGTGGTTGTATTGGTTGCATCGGTTGCATCGGTTGCATCGGTTGCATCGGTTGCATCGGTTGCATCGGTTGCATCGGTTGCATCGGTTGCATCGGTTGCATCGGTTGCATCGGTTGCATCGAGGATAACCATCCACTTCCCTTTAGGTTGTTTTGGATCGTCCTGGTGAACAGCGGGGATTTTGCCAGCTCTGATGTCCTTCATGACAGCCTGTCTGCTTTTGCCCACTTTGTTGGCATATTCTTGGACAGAGATGAGCTTGGGATTATTCATATTACCTCCGCTCCCCGGCTAAAATTGGAGTGGGCAGTGTTCCGGAGCTGCCCACCCCTGGGGAGGTATGTGTTAAAAAATGGTGATGAAGTGATGAGTGGATTAACAAAGAGTAAAAGAGGAAAAGAGGAAAAGAGAGGGGCAACACTAAAAGCAGCCCAAACTGTAATCCTTCCACGCGATTTAATGAGTGCGCCATATCTGCGCTGATATCCGTGGCCTCGGTCTTGGGCTGCTTTTAATACTGCAAGGTTGACAGAAAAGGGGAGGCTCCCATGCTTGGAAACGCAAGAAAGTAAGCATAAGGAGCCTATGATGAATGACGAGATTTTGAAGGAACTGAGGGTGCTTAACCGGCTATTGGCAATGAACACCATCATAAGTGTAGAGAAAGGGCGTACATGGAACGAAAATGCAGAGACCTTCCTGTTTGCCAAGTCTAGTGAACTAATAGCTAAAATAGCGGAAAAGCACATGTCTGATCAGAGCCCGAAAGAACAATGATAAGCTGCCGTTAAAAGGGCTGCAAGCTTTTCCACATGAGTAACTGAGCGCTCTTCAAAGAGAGTATTGATTACTGCGCCTTCTTTGCCAAGAAGCATATTAGCTGTAGCTTCACTTGGACTAATACATCCTTGAAATAAGTATTCTTTGTACTTATTTAGAAGCACTTTAAGAGCATCGGTGCATTGATATAACTCTACTTCCAGTTTCGCGCGATAGGACGGGGATGCGGCATCTTCTACCTCCGGGGCTTCGCAGGATGAATCTATGCTCTCTTTACGACCCTCAGCAATAGTAGGGGCAATCCTCTTGCGAGAGAGGTAAATCTGGTCATTGGGCACAAAGGCAGGTGAGTTTAAGAAACTACCTTCTTTTCGCTTGAGCGGGAGAGCTTCACCGCGGAGAAGGGAAAAGAACCAATAGACTTCGCCTTCGGAGTATTGGTCTGCCCACTGCTCTAACTCCTCTTGGTTATGGCTGATAATCACGTCGGTGGGGCCAACAGCTACCAATATGTGTGTGAAGAAATCTGACATACAGGATGGTGTTTTGGCCAATGCCTGGGCAATTTGTTGGGCATCAAGATAGCCTCTTGAATCTTCAGCAAGTTTCTCCTGGAAGAAGTTAGTGTCGATATTGGCATCATCAGGCAAGGTAATGATGAGGGGGATGCTACGAGATTGTGAATACATGTTATTCTCCTTTTTTGGGGTGTGTTTCTAATGATACGTTGATGTCTTTGGGATATTTAACTGTGATAGTTATCTGGTTTTTAATTGTGACTTTTCCGCTTTTTAGCACATCAACGAGCCAAAGTATGGCTTGCAGAATACCTAATAGTGGCAAAGCTATACAGGTGGACAATAGTGCTATATCAGTCATTTTGCTGCACCTGACAGGATGTTCATGATCTGGGAGGGGGCAATCAGGATGGGTGCCTTCGTTTTTGAAGGGTTCTGTGATATTTGCATAGGAACGGTGTTCCATGCCGGAGATAATGTTTGGGGAGCGGGTGAAGATCAGCTTGCAGAAATACTCGTGGCGGAACTTGCCCGGCGAGGGGGAGGTGGTTTGATGGGTGCGGTGGGGGCAATCCTTGCAGCCGGAGATCGGCATGCTGATGATGGAATTTGAGAAGAGCTTCATGGGTTACTCCTTGGGGTTTTGGGGGTGTTGCCGACGGGGACGTCTGCAAGCCTTACCTGTGAGGACACAGGCATTCCAGGGGACGCAGGCATTCCGAGGCTGATCACGATGCCTTCTGCTGTAAGAAGGTGGTGATTTTACGGCGCATTTCCACAGCGGGACGATAGCCCTGGAGAATCTCTACCAGGTATTGATAGTAGATGCCGGTATCGCGAGATAACTGCGCCTTGGATATCTTGCGCCGGGCAAGCTCTGCCCGGATTTCTTCTGCGGAGAGGATGGGTTTAGATTTCATAGATACTCCTTTGGGGTGAAAAGAACTGGATTCCAGACTGGGCAATGATGACTGGGCAAGCGACAAGATGTCGCTTCCACGGAGAGATTGACAAAAAGGGGGACGCTCCCCATGCTGGGACGACACACAAATAAGCGCATAAGGAGCGTGAAAGATGGAAGAGAAATTCCATTACAAAGGTAGCTTCATATTCTATTACCATCCTACAAACCAAGGAAAGGTAATTAAGTCCTTTTTGCAGGATGTAGCAAGTGACAAGCTGAAAAGTGAAGCTCGAAAGAACCCATGGAAAAGCTATAGCACTTTGCAGAAAAGAGAGGCAATAGAGATTGCAGAACATGTAATTAAATCCTCTTCACCAGAACTGCTGGAAGCTTACTTAGACCCAGACAGGCTAAAGGTAGGCATGGATGCTGAACAAAGCAAACAAGCATCAGTGAGCCTTTATCACGTAATGAACCTGGTTGCAAAACTTGCCGTTTATCCTGCTGATTTCGATATTAAACACGATCTTGCTTGCAGGATTTTGAAAAACAGCTTCGGTTCCGTGGATTTCGAGGACAGCGTTTAATTTAGAATCAATCTGTTCTACAGCTTTGTGCACCTGTTGAGTGAGCTCAGTACTGAGCCTATGGGTGGCTTTTGCCCGGCGAAGACCAATTGGCTTAAAAGGCTTGCCATTATCCAAGGGGACATAGGATTGTGTTCCGTGAACACTTGCTGCTTTGTCAAATGCCTTAGAGATAGGACGGAAATCAATCACGAGATCGACACAGAGAGGTTCCTGGACAAGAAACACAAGAGGGTGCCCATCGGGAACCCAGGGAGCTCTTGGAGAAATGGACTGCATCTTAGCGTCACGACGCTTGAGGAAGCGTTGGTACTGCTTTTCGGCTTGGCGAAGAAGCTTGCCAAGCTCCGCAGCGGATTGGGCGATACGTTGTTCTAATGTCATGATTTACTCCTTGGGGTGATTGACGTTATGGACGGGATGGACAAAATGGACAACATGGACGCGAAGCCATGCAGGATAAGGCGGGAAGCGACCTTTGAAACTTTGTGCTTGACATTCATCTGATTACCTCATTTTGTAGTCTTAAGTTATAGGGACAAGATATTGCATACGTGATATTACGTCAAGAGAAAAGCATCACGTTTGTGATATTGAGGGAGATCAAGTTGTGTATCTCTAAGAGAATCAAGCAATTGCGCATTGAAAAAAAACTTAGCCAAGTCCAATTCTCTAAACAATTAGAGGTGTCCCAAGCCTCAGTATCTCAATATGAGAATGGTACTCGCAACCCAGATACTACTTTTTTAACCAAAGTATGTGAACGTTTTTACATCAACCTCAACTGGTTACTCACGGGTACGGGTAGTATGTTTCAGGAGTTGATACCGGTGGACGCGGGGATATTGGAGGATACGATCCGTTTGCCGATAAGTGCGGAGATAGCGGCGGGAGAGCCATGTGAAGTGTATTTGGATGAGCCTTTGGGGTGGGTGAATATCCCGCGTGCGCTGTTGGCGTTTCCCCCGCCATATTTGGTTTTCCGGGTAACGGGGCGGAGCATGGAGCCGCATATATTGCATGGGGACATAGTTATATGCAGCCAAACCTATCCGGCACCACATGAGCTGAGCGGGAAGATAATGGCATTTAGAACGCATGAGGGGATAACCTTGAAGAAGCTGATGCTGGATGATAAGAACCGGGTTACCTGGTTGATGCCGATAAACCATGAGTTCAACCCCATGCCCTATGACGAGGACGGAGAGGAGCTGGTGATGATAGGTCTGCTGGATATAGCGATACGGAGTTTTAATAGGGAGTGAGGGGGCTTTTTTTAACAAAGAGTAAAAGAGTAAAAGAGCGAAAAGAGAGTACGATGAAGGATAGTTAGTTGTTTATTTTGTTGGCGGAAAGCTTCCGCCTGTACATTAGAACCCCGGCATGTCCGGGTTTTTTTGTTTTTGGGGCGAAAAATTTATGCCGCATCAGTAAAGGGTTTAGGGGACAAAATGTCCATATATATCATATATGTCATATATAGCCCGATAAATTTGACAGGAAAAGAGGGGTTGGCAATGGTGGAGCCATCGATAAGGACTAATGAGCCTTAAAGGAGGAAAGATGGCGAAGCTAAAGAAGCTGAATGTAGTTTATGTGAGCCTGGTGAAGAACCCTGCGAACAAAAAAGACATCGTTTACAAGAGTGCCGATGGCAAATTCACCGATGAGAAAGAGCTGAAGATTACCAAAAGCACAGCGGAAGGCATGGTTTACGGGACAGTTTACAGCCCCAATGAGAAGGATTCCCAGGGGGATTGGGCAGATGCGGAGACAATCAAGCAGGCAGCCCATGACTTCGTAGCCAAGGGTGCGCTTTCCAATGTGGATAAGGAGCACGATGAGAAGCTTACCGGAGCCAAGGTGGTGGAGAGCCACATTGACGAGAAGGGAGCTTGGCAAGTGGGGATCAAGATGGATCCGAGCAGCGAAGAATTCAAGAAAGTTCAGAAGGGCGAGATCAAAGGACTATCCATGGGTGCTTACTGCGAAAAGAGCGATGAAGAGCCCTCCACCGATGCCGACAAAACCCCTGATGAAACTGCCAAGATTTTGAAGAGCGTGGTGGATAGCCTGGAGAAGGTGAACGAGCGTTTGGAGAAGATCGAAAAGGGCGTGGACAAGGTTCCGAAAAGCCGTCAGATAAGCATCGATGGCGAAAGTGTGAAGATTGAGAAAGGCGGAGACGAAGCTGCTTTCCAAGAATTCAATTTTAGTAGCCTGGACTAAGAAGGAGGACAAATGGCTAAGAAAGAAGGAAAAATGATCGGGTTGCTTTCCGCCGCAACGGTGGAGAAGTTCCTGGACATGGTGATTCAGAATACCCCGATTTTGAAGTATGTAACCTGCCCCAAAGTTGATCTCCCCAGTGGCAGTTACCCCGTGGTGAACATGGCGCAGTATAAGACCCGTGGATTCAGCAATGCGCACAACAGCACCGGTGGACGCAAAACCGTGGCAACCTTGCAGGAGCTGAATGCTGCTGATGTGAGCTACAATTTGAAGGAATTGGTGCTTGCCCTGGTTGTGCAGGACAGCTATGTGGATGACATGGCAACCACCCCGGAGAAGGTGGCAGAGATGTTTGCCAAGGTATTTGCCAAAGACCTGAGCCAAGTGCTGATCAACGGAGATACCGAGCTGGAGCCGGTGGACGCAGAGAACCTGACCGACCGTGAACTGACCCTGGCAATCCTGGATGGCTTGGTGAAGCAGATGACCGAAGCAGAAAAGACGGTTACCTATGGCGATACCGAAACCACAGTGAGCAAGAAGATCATCAAGCTGATCAGTGGCAGCCCGGACGATTATATAGCCAATCCGGACAGCAAGATATTCATCTCCCCCACGGACATGAACCTGCTTTGGGACGAGGTTACCACGACCAAGCCGATAATCAAAGAGCGTGATGGTGCGCTGTATTTCCGGGGGAAATATGAGCTGGTGGAGATTGCCGGCTTAGCTCAGAATTGCATCCTGTTTGGGGACATGACAGGGCTATTGGCTCCCCTGGGACGCGAAGTGTATCTGGAGACCCAGCGTTACCCTGAAGCCCGTGGATTCAAGGGTGTGCTGAGCTGCCGTATCGACTGCAACATTCACCCCTACATCAACATGCGAATGTTGGTGGCAGAGCCTGAAGTACCTGAAGCACCAGCAGGTGGCGGAGAATAAGTGACTTACAGCGAAGCACAAGCACATCTGGATGACCAGGCAGCAAGCTTGCTCCCGGATGTGTGTGTGCAGGATAACATGATAGACAAGCCTGAAAGCCTTCCTTGTGTGGTGATCGAAGTAGATGGTTCCCGTCTTCAGGAAGATGGGGGCGGGAGCTCATTTACGGGAGAGCATGAGTTTAGCATTTGGGTTTTATATCCTTATGGGACATCATTTAAGGCGAGCCGTGAAAGCATGATAGCGATGGTGGGGACGTTACTGCAGATACCACGTTTCTTTAGCAGTGAGCGGGTGGAATATGGCAATGATCTGGTGCACGGCACCAGGTGTGTTGTTGCCCGGATAAGCGGGAGGGTGGCATGATGGAGTTGGGAAAAGAACTGGATTCCAGCCTGCGCTGGAATGACGGAACAAGCGACAAGATGTCGCTTCCACAAAGCTGGAATTACGGGAGGGTGGATGCCTGAACCTGTATCTGTATGGGTGGCAAAGGTGAAAGCCTTGCAGAGCCTTTCCAAGGATATCCCTGACGCGCGGATAGAGCTGATTGCCGAGGTGTGCGATGCGAATGTGCAGAGCGGGCTGGGGACGGCAGCTTATGAAGCGTTGGGAGCGGATAAACGCCTGGAATATGCCATTTGCGCCTTTACGATAGCTAAGCTGATAATAAGCAGCAGAGAAATCGGCGAGGGAGGCAGCATCCACAGTGCAACGGGATGGGGTGAAGGCGAAGTGCAACCAAGCGAAGTAAGCGAAATGGTGAAGCTATCCAGGCATTGGGAAGCGCAGGGAAACTTGACGATGAATCAGCTAAAAGCAGAGATACCTGTGGATATAGGCTGGGTGGATATATGAGTGCTGGTGTTCTGGGGTGCTGGCGTGCTGCCGACGAGGACGTCGGCAAGCCTTGCCTGCGAGGACACAGGCATTCCGAGGTGCAGTCGAGATGATTGTACCAGTGGCACACGAGGCGTGTGCGATTACAAGGAGGAGACCATGAAACATATCAGTTTAATTAGATTGCTGCTGACCTTTACGATGCTAATGGGCGTTTGCCTGGCAAGTGCAGCGACAAGTGGCGAGGTGGATAGCATAGGGGCATTGAGCACTTATGCCATTCCCTTTTTGGCAGCTTTGATCTGCTTTTTTATTGGCAGGTATCTGAAGATAAACGTGGAAGTGCAGAAGATCATCCCCGTGCTAACGGCAATAGTGAGTGCGTGTTTCAACACTGAGAAAGAAACTCAGGCAGCCATTAAGCCGGAGGGGATTGCGAACTATGACGAGTATAGGGCGGTTATAGCGGCAACCAAGGTGGAAACTGCTTTGAACGCAAGCGGGCAGGGCACTTTGAAGAAGGTGTTCGGAACTGCGATAGATGCGGTGAAGTTTGTATTTCCTCTGATCAAACCGGTTGTGAAGCTGCTGAAGTAAGGGGAAGCGCAGATGATGAACATTCCCTGGGCATTGGTGCTATTTGTATTGGGATTATTGGTGAGTTTGGTAGCCTATATTTGGAATGTCCTTGACAATAAGATAAACAAGCTGGAACAGAAAGTGGATTGTGTGGGCTCCGGCTGGGCAACCTTGGAACAAACTAAAGAAATAATCACAGCGCAGTTTAACGAATTTAGGCTGGAGCTGTATCGAAGCGGCGTCTTGAAGGCGCAAGTACCCAGAAAAAAGACAGAATAAGGAGAGAAAGATGGCAGTACGTTTTTATGATAAGATATATGTGCGAGCTGCGGGAACGCAATTCACTACTATCGCCAAAGCAGCACTTGCGAGTGATTTTGCGTTGGTGCCTGCCGGCTGTAAGGTAACGCAGGAATTGAACCTGAAAACAGAGCCGGATGTAACCACCGCCATGGGCGACGGCACCGATAACATTGGGAGTGAGGCAGCAAGCGCAGAGCTTCAGCTGATTAATTTTAGCGGGGCAAACCTGAGCAGCATTCGCAGTGAATTTGTGAACAAGGCGGTGGACTTGGTGGTTTATGACAGCCGAAGCGACACTGTGGGCTGGGCACTCTTTGGAGTTCAGCTATACCCTACACCCGATGTATCTGGGGGGAAGGAGCCGATGATAAAGCTAAGCGGTAAGAAGCGGTATGCCAGCGACATGAGTCCGGCGCTAACCATGGTGACGCTAAGCTAAAAGGCAGCGTTTGGGAAAGGCGCACAGAGAGTGCGCCTTTTTTTGATAAGAAGGAGTACAATAAGTGATCACGGCACTCGGGGCAATTACAGGGGGGGCGGAACGGCGTCCGCCTATACGGAAGAAACGACAAAACAATAAGGAGAGATAATGGCAGCAAAATATTATCATATATTGGCGTTCCTATCCCGGGACGAGGGTATGAGTAACCAGGCTCTTTATATGGGAAAGACCAGCGACCTGAGTTTTAAGACGGAAGCGGATAAAACTATTGATTGTGATGATGGCAGCACGGAGACGGGCAGCGAGAAGCTGACACTGCAATTTAGCATACTGGGTAAACTGATTAACAACTGGGATATCGCCATGCTCTGGCTGGTGCCAATTCGCAGCACGAGCGATTACATGTACAGCAAAGGTGAGATACTTAAAATATACTTAGGTGGTGGCGATTACCGTATAGAAAACAAGAGCGGAGAGTTCGAAAAAGTGCTATTCCATGCAGAGCTGCGATATCCCGCAGATAGCCCACAATACAGCTATGACGCAAATTATTTTGACAACAACTGTATTTTATTAGGCAGAGTGAACGCACCTGAATATAACGATATTCTTGAATTAAAAAGTGATAATACTCTTATTGTAAGTGCGGATATGAAGGAAGACATTATAGAAGGTTCTTATGCTTTTGCATTTGTACCTGACGGGATACCACTCGCTATATGGGCAAACGGCACTAACCTGCTCCTTTTAGATGAGGACGAGAGCATTGGTGTTGTACAAAGGGATGTAGGATAGATAAAGCGGATGAGATTTTGGGTTGTAAAGAGCAGCAAACAAGGGAGCAGCAAAAAACAGGACAGCAGCAGACCGTATGATGTGCAGGAGTTGATAGATTGCTATTACCTCAACTCTTACCATCAGAGGTGTATAAACCTAAAGACAATCTGCATATTGGGGGAAGGGATAGAGAACCCTGAGGTGGTAACCAAGCTGCGGGAAAGCGTGCGAGAGGACAGCGTGTTTAGCTTGCTGCATAAGACGATCCTTGATTTGCGTATCTTTGGTGATGCTTTTTGGGAGATAGTGAAAACCGGAAGCGGGGTGGAGGTTTACTACATGCCATGCTGGACAATGAGTGCGGGGAAGGATGGAGGCTGGGTGCAGGAATCCGGTAGTAACAAGGCGGATTTTAGCGCAGATCAGGTGTGGCATTTCAGGGAGCCGAGCATGCTATCTTCCGTGTGGGGTTGCCCGGATTATCTGCCGTTGATAGAAGATGAAGCCATAACGCTGCTTTCCACGATTAAGACCTATAACAAGAACTTTTTTGCCAATAACGCAATCCCAGATGCCATATTGTTCATAAAGGGCGGGGATTTGGGTCCCAACACTGAGGCGGGTTTGCGCAAGTTCTTCCGGGATAAATTTAAGGGAGTGGAGAATGCGGCGAAATTCTGCGTGGCACCGGTGCCGGAGGGCGTGGAGGTACAATTGGAGAGGCTTCAGGATACCAAAGAGGGTAAATTTTTGGAGCTGCAGGACAAAACCATGATGGAGATAATAAGCTGTCATGGAGTACCTCCACGGCTTGCGGGCATCATGATCCCCGGTTCTTTGGGAGGCGGCGGAGAAGCTGCGGGCGAGCTGAAGATATTCCTTACCACGCAGATTAAGCCACTGCAGAATGTGTTTGGCGGGCAGCTTGACCTGTTCTTTAAGGAAGTGCTGGGGATGAGCACGGACATAAGTTTTAAGGCTTTTGATGTGGTTCCGAGCGATGCCGAGACGGCTTTGAATATGTTGCGGGGGTGATGGGGGTGAAGGTATTAGGGTGCTGGAGTGCTGGCGTGCGGGGGTGCTGCGGTGACGGAAGCGTTTTCGCAGGGACTGCGTCCTGCACTACCAGAGAAGGCGGTACGGCGACCGCCTGTACGGGTAATGTGACCGCTAAGTTCGAGGTAGTGTGAACAAGTATATAGAGATATTGGCACCTTACATCAAGAAGATACTGTATTCTTATCAGCTTAAGTTTTTAGCGGATGACAGCCGGTGGCGGATAGTGAATAAGAGCCGACAGATAGGATTCAGCCTAAGCCTGGCCTTGGATGCGATTTCCGGGGCATTGGTGCGGGAGCGGAATCAGCTAATAGTATCTGCATCCAAGAAGAATGCTGAAGTCGTGATGAATTATGTGCGGTGGCATTTGGAAGGGATGAACATGCTGGCAGCAGTGGATAAAGAAGGATTTATCGAACTTGCCAACGGTAAACACCTGATGGTATGCAGCACAAACTGGAGGACAGCCAGGGGATTTAACGGAGATGTTTACCTGGATGAATTTGCGTTCACGATCCGCGATAAGGAAATCTGGCAGGCGATTGTGCCCAGCATAACAGCCGTGAGTGGGCGGGTAACGGTGGTGAGTACTCCGAAGAGCCGGATAGATAAGTTTTGGCAGATATATGACGGGAAAAGCAGCAAGTGGAGCAAGCACTGCATTACCATCCATGATGCGATTAGAGACGGTTTCCCGGTGGATATTGACGAGCTGAGAGAGCTGTTTGATCCGGAGGAATTTGCCCAGGCATACGAATGTATTCCCCTGGATACGGCGGAGAGCTATATCCCCTATACGCTGATTGAGCCGTGCATCTATGATCCGCTAAGCGAGGCATTTGAAGCGTTGGTGCTATCCATGCCTGAGAGTAAGGGTAAGCGAAGCTACGTGTATGGCGTGGATATCGGACGAACAAAAGACGAGACCGCGGTGGCAGAGACTTTCAGGCATGATATGGTTACCTGGTGCGCGGGAATCCAGAGCTGGCAGAAGATGCCGTTCCGGACGCAGAAAGAGAGGCTTTTGGGCTTAGCCGGTAACCCTTGTACGGAGCTATTGGTGATAGACAAAGGCGGGATTGGGATGAATCTGCACGAAGACCTTGCTTTCGCCTTCCCCTCCAAAATAAGGGGGGTAAGCTTTGCACCCGCAGTGAAGGAACGCATGGCTAAGAAGCTGAAGATAGCCTTTGAGGAGAAGAAGATACGGATACCCAACGATCCCAGCTTGATAAGCCATATTTTGAGTATCCGCCGGAGTGCGAATAAGACCAGTACCTTTAGCTATAATACTGAGGACAGTGAGCATCACGGGGATAAGTTTTGGGCATTGGCATTGGCTTATGACTGGACATGCGGGAATAAGATAATAGACTTTAGGTTTATGTGATGAGGGGTGGTGAGGTGATGAAGAGGTTTTTTTGCAGGAACGGCGTCCTGCGTTACGGGGAGGGCGGTACGGCGACCGCCAGTACGAAGGGGATTAGATGTACCCGATATTGAGTTATGGTGCGCCACGGTTTAGCCTGGGCGATGTTTCAGTAGTCTTCAGTGCTAAGAATCCGGCGGGGATAGTGGATTTTGAGCCGGTGGAAGAGTGGGCTGAGACGCTTTCCGGATATTTGATCAACAGGTTTAAAGGTTGGCGGGCAGTGGCATATATAAAGCTATATAACATAAAAGATGCCGATTTGGAGAAGCACCTCAGCTTGATGAATATGATAAACAGCAGTAAGCGAAGCGGAGTACCAATACTGTTGCAACCGCGTTATGCCACTGGGATAAACCTGGATTTGTGGGTGCTGCTGGATGGGAACTTTGGCTATAAAGAAATCACCAACCTGAATGCGGGGCAAACGGTGGAACTAAAGTTCAAAGCCAAGCAATTGATGCAAGATTTACCTTTGGTAGCTAACCGTCCGGGATATTTGAGACTGGCAGAAGACGCATATCTGCTGCTGAAAGATGGCAGCAGGCTGATAGTGCGACAGACGGGGTATGAGGAAATAGACCCCGGTAAGAACGTTAATTTTGGATAAGGAGAGATAGATGGATGACAGTTTATTACAAGCTTTGGAGACGAATCTGACACCGAGTTTGGCAGATTTGATGCTGATTGTGGACGTCAGCGAGAGCTATGCCCCCAAGAATATCAGCTTTGAGAAGGTGCGAGATTTTGTGCTGGAGAATAATCCCAGCTTCAGTACTGCTAGTGGAAATCTAACGCTTACCCGTGATATGTATGCCGCCGGTATGCGTATCAGGGACGTTGGCAGTGGGTATCTGGATAATGATGCAGTTAACTATGCGCAGGTGAAAGAAGGGATACAGAGCCTTATCGCAGTTACACCGGGAACACCTGCGATAGCAGACAGGGGCGGGTTTTTGTATAGCATGGTAACCACTATAAACAATCCTTGGGGAGGTTTTTACCTTTTCTATTGGTGTGTGGACACGGTTGCCAATACTGTTATCAGCTTAGTGAACGGAACCCCAGTGGCAAGTAGCGGAGCTACGATCTTTGCAGAAGGCAGCATCGCTAACATCGCTAATATCCACAAAGAAAGCGGTTGGATCGGTAAATACATGCATATGGCTGTGAGGTACCGTAATCTAAAGAGCATAAGCGACTTGGGCGGGACGGGGCATCATGCAGTGAATTTGCCGGCGTATGGCGATTTGATAAATAAAGATGCTCCCCCCAAAGCAGAGAATCTAAGCATAAGTACGGCAGATAACCGGCTGTATATTAATGCTGATTTGCCCAGTGATGCCTTTTCTGGGCAAACATATGGCTTGGAGCTGTTATTTAATGATGATAGTGATACTGAGATTATAGGGAATGAAATAGGGCTGATTCGCCAAAGTAGCAGTAAATGCACATATACGTATGATATTCCGATATCGATGGCAAAATATAGCTATGCTCATGCAAGAATAGTAAGCTTATCGTTACTGGGGGAGGAGAGCTGTTCGGAGACAATACACATAAGCGTGACTATCGACGGGGCGGCAATAAGTGACAATCTAATAAGCTATTTAGCAGCACGGGTTGCAGAGAAAGTGGTAACCCAAAACGATGAACCTTTAAAATATAAATTATAGGATAAAACCATGAAAATTAAGACAGATATTACCACACTTAGCAAACTGTATCCGATATTTGAGAAAGCGGGAATTGAGGGTGTTTTGACAGGAGATTTGGATAAGATCAGTGAGCTGAAGTATAGTGATCTTTGTGGAAAGCTGCTGATGACAGGCAAACTGGCGGAGGCATGTGAGCTGATCACAGGGAGTGAAACTTGCGACGCCCAAGAGGAAGATAACAAACCCACGCCATGGGGAGAAGCAAGCAGGGAAGAGGCTTTGGGAGTGATTATCCCTTTTTTGATAGATATTACCGTGGGACCCTTAAAATTAAGGGAAGCGGAGAATCTGGGGATATTGAGCCAGGAAACATCTTTATGAGGCTGCGCTATGTGCTAGCAAGAATAGGCATCGATGCGAACAAAGCTGAGATAGCTGAAGCAGTGGAGCTATGCGGGATGTGGCAGGAAGAGCGGGCGGGGCTGATGTGTCCTTTTATGGGGGCTACTTGATGTATTTATCTATTATGGTGCCGGTGCGGATAGGCTCGCCTGAATTAAGCCAGCAAAAAAAACGGATTAAGCACCAAGTAACAAGGGCAAACAGCATAATGAATATTAACATTTTTACCTCTTAACCCATAAGCTAAGCTAAAAAGGAAAGAAAGCAAATGAGCGATGCAAGATATACCATAACTCTGGATTTCAAAGGCAAGGAAGAACTAAATTCCATTGTGGAAAAGCTTTTGCGTAAGTACGATATCGATGCTGAGGCGGATTTTAGCAAGGTTGCGGTGGGTATAGAAAAGAATATTAGCAGCCCTATGACCCGCGTGAAAGCGCAATTTGCGGAATGGGGCCTGGTGATAAACGGTATCCAGGGCGCACTGCAAACCGTGGGTATGGCTTATGAGAAAACTATCGGGACAATGGTGCGGGCAGCACAAGAGCAGGAATCTGCTGAGATAACGCTAAAAGGTGCGCTACGAGCTACTGGGCTGGAAGTGGATAATAATGCCAGGATACTGGGGCATTATGCCTCTTCGCTTCAGAAAGCAACCGTGTATGGGGACGAGATGCTGATGACCAGCATGGCACAGATGCAGAATATAGCGCGCTTTGATAGTGTGGAAAGCTTGCAAAGAGCCACTAAAGCTGCAATAGGGCTATCTTCAGCATTTGGGATAGACCTTGGGACAGCCATGGATTTGGTGGGTAAGGCTGCTGCCGGCAATACCGGTATGCTGGGGCGTTATGGATTGGTGCTGGATGAAAACGCCAGCCAAGCAGAGAAATTTGAAATGGTGCTGAAGCGGGGGCTGGAATACTTTCCCCTGGCAGAGGATGCAGCTAATACTTCCATTGGTAAAATGACCCAACTGAAGAATACCTGGGGGGATTTTCAGGAGACCTTGGCAACCGGTGTGCTACCCGTGATGGAAGGTTTTGTGGAGCTGATGACACCGATGATCGAAGCAGCCAGTGCCATGAGCGGAGAAGCAAAAGCTATGACGCTGGGGCTGTTGCTGGCTAATGCTATGGTGGTGAAGCATACACTAGCGATAATGGTACAGGGAGTAGCATATGCAGCCTTAACGCTTGAACAACAAGCTTATGTGGCGCAGGTTTTCGCCGTGGTGGCAACAAATAAAGCGGCAACGATCGGGACAATATCCTTTAGCGGGGCAATGGGGACAGTGGGTGCTTCTTTTGTGGCAGCAGGGACAGCAGCTAAAGGGTTTTTGGCGAGTATTGGTTCCTTGGGTTGGATTGTGATAGGGATAACGGGAGCATACGTGGGTTTGAATGCAATCCTGAAGGTGAATACCAGTGCGATGAAGGATAGATATGATGTGCAAAGAAAAACGCTGGAACAAAACAGCGAAGAACTAAGCAAAAAGGAAGCCGATGCCAAGGCTACCATGAAGCTTACAGAGCGTTATCAGCAGCTTGCTGGACAAGCTAAACTAAATAAGAAAGAACAGGGTGAACTGGCAGGGATACACGGCAGCCTGGCGGAGAAATACCCTAATCTGATAAGCCAAACAGGGAGCTATAGCAATAGCCTGAAGGGGGTTGAAGGTGCAGCTAAGGCAGCTAAAGAAGAACTGATTAAACTATCATGGCAGCAATGGCAGAACAGCCTGAAAATGATAAAGATAGGCATGGAAGAGACACGTGTGGAGACCTATGAGACGCTGGTGAAGGACTTTAACTGGAGAGACATTTTTTTTAGCGGCAGCAGAGGAATAGCATTGGCAGGCGTTAAGGCGGATATGCAAAAGCTGATCAATAGCGATAGCAGTACGTTTAGCGATGCTTATCTACAAAACATGGCGAAGCGGTTTGAGGATTTGGGCAAGCAAAGCAGTAACTTTAACAACGGAGAACAAATAGCACTGCAAAAGGCTGCTATCCTGACAAATACCTTGATAGGCAAAAGAAGCCAGTATAATGCTATGTTAAAAGAAGGGGCACCAAAGGCGGTGGCAAATAGCATTGGAGGGAGCGGAAGCAAGGAAGCGAGGAGTGAAGAAGGGCAAAGCGAAAAAAACGCTGTGCTGCAAAAAGCAGCTGATTTTGAACAGGCAAAGAAATTGCTGTTCAATGAAAAGGCAATCGAACTTGCTCGACTGGAAGAGCAGCTAAAAAAAGAACAGGCTTTGGTAGAGGGAAATGAAGCAGCTAAAGAATCGCTTCGGCAGAATTGGTTGGTGGAAAAAGTTAAGATTGAGCGTAAATACCAGAAAGCGGAAGAAGATGCTACAGCAGCGCATTTTGAGAGCCTAAAGTTTGCAGAATCAGGATATTACGCTTGGAAGAAAAGCCAAATAGAAACCGAAGGCAAGAAGCTGTTTCCTACTAATAGTAGCGATAGAGAGGCTTGGACAGAGACCCAAGTGAAAAGCCTGGATAAGGACAAGAAGGATTTTGACAATAAGATAATGATCGGTTTCGAGGGGCAATACGAAGCCGAAATGAGCCATTTGGCAGAGCTTAGAGAGCTTGGACTGGTAACGTATCAGGAGATAGCCGATAAGGCGTGGGAATACTATGAAACGCTTAAGCTGATCGTAGCAGCAGATGGTAATGTGAGCCAGACAGAGACAGATAAGCTGGAGGTGCTGAAAGGACGTGCACAGAAAGCACAATTGGCGGGGAATAGGGATAGCGACTTGGCGAGCTATTACAACCAGGTAAAGTTCCTCGATGCAGGCTATTACGCATGGAAAAAAGCACGTGTTGAAGAAGATGTGCGCATGATGCAGCTATCTGAAGACCAGAAATCCGTGATATTGAAGCAAAGAGTGAAAGAACTTGATGCGGAAAGGAACAGCAGTGGCTTCAGGGGAAAGCTATTTAGCGCAATAGCGATTCAGCCAAGCGATCAGGATGCGATTGTGAGCCAGTATCAGCAGATAGCAGGGCAGATAAGCACTATTTGGGGACAGTTATACAGTAACATGGAATCATCTAAGAACAACGCTATCAAGATGCTGGAAGATAGAGCCAAAACAGAACGCCGATCTGAAGCATGGTTGAGCTCCGAAAAGGAGAAAATCAACGCCGAATATGAGAAGAAAGTGCGGACGATGAGGCGAATTGAACAAAAAGTGCAGATTGCTTCGGCTATGATGAATACCGCAGAAGGCGTGACAAATGCACTGACACTTAAACCGGCTTGGTATGCGGTTCCTGCTGCAATTGCGATTGGAGCGCTGGGGGCTGTTCAAGTGGAAACGATAGCGTCTCAGAAGTTTGCTGAAGGTGGTTCGCCTGGGTTGTATAAGGGTAAGGGGACGCCTACTTCGGATAGTAACATAATAGCTATATCGGATCATGAGTATATTATCTCCGCAGAGAGGGTTAAGCAGTTTGGTCTGCCATTTTTTGATGCTTTGAACTTCGGAGATGCATCTAATGTGCGTAAGGCATTGAGCACAATTAAGATAAATAATCCAGCTCAGGTGGTAAATAGGACTATCAATAATAACTATTCCAATGGTGGCGAAGTTAAGAATACACCATCTCAGAATAGGGAACTACACGTGGTATTGAAGTGCGATTCACGGGTTCTTGCAAAAGCAGTGGCAAGAGGCAATAGACAACTACTCACACTTCAATAGTCAAAGCTGGTGTCGATTCGACAAGGGGTTTGGAAAAAGTAAGCAGAATCATGGGGAGATTTCCAAATGGGTTGTCGAAAGTGCGCAAAGGGGTTGTCGGCGGATAAGAGGGTTGAGAAATCTGAAACTAGATTGTATTCCAAGATGAGTTCAGCAAAAAAACACTTGACCAATATAAGCTTATCTTTTACTAGGAAGAATATGATAAATATGGAGCCAAAATGAACATACATTTTCGTGATGTCCAAACCGGCAGCGTGGAAGCCAGAGCAATTCTGGAGATAGCCGAAGGGGTCTTTTTGAATGAAGTAACCATCCTGAATATTGATGGTGAAACCGTAGTTGAATTTCCCCGTAAAAGTTTTGTGGGCAAAACCAAACGCACCTTTTACATCGATATTGTTACCTTTGAAGATAACGACAAACGCATCGTGTGGGAACTGGAAGTTAAAAAAGCCTATCGTGAGTGGCGTAAAACCAATA
>Ga0172377_10002860_pt1 | contig 17710 bp, 17 predicted proteins | sample Pumphouse3metaG_FD_119749 | JGI IMG/M metagenome (GOLD analysis project Ga0172377, IMG submission 119749) | Leachate microbial communities from a municipal landfill in Southern Ontario, Canada - Pumphouse #3 metaG | ecosystem: Engineered > Solid waste > Landfill > Unclassified | place: Canada...
CAAATTATCCCAGTGAATACCAAAATAAGACTTATCACATATAGCGATAAAGAGACTTCCTCAGTCGGCGAAAACATGGCTACAAAATATGGTTCTAGTACAGACGGATTTGAAGGCGGCGTAAAGATAAACCCATCTATTCAAGTGCTCGACAAAAGAGGATTGACGGTTGCTATCGATATAGCTGTGCAATATCAACTTAGAGCTGCTAGTGCTCCTGAGACTATAGAAAAATGGGGAGCTAGCTGGGAAGAAAAGATCATCAATTCCAAGGTCAGAGAAGTCGTACGTGATGTAATAGGTCAATATCCGGCAGAACAGCTTCCAGAGATGAGAAATGAGATAGCCAAATCAATCCAAGCTAAAATTTCGGCAAAAATAGATGCCTTGCAAGGCGCACCTGTACTTATCTCATCGGTAGAGCTTAGAAACATAGATCTTCCTGTAAAGATCAAAGATCAAATAGAAAGAGTACAAATAGCTAAACAAGAAGTAACAATTGCAGAGCAGCAAAAAGAGCAAGCAAAGCAATTGGCAGATAAAATAACCATAGAAGCTGAAGCACAAGCAAATGCAAATAAGGTAATAGCCAGCTCGCTTTCTCCGCAATTAGTTCAAATGGAGCAAATTAAAGTTCAAGGCAAGTTCAATGAGGCTCTCAAAGAAAATAAAAATGCTCAAATATTCTTAACACCAGGCGGAGCAGTACCTAATATTTGGGTAGATATGAAAAGCAGCAAGCAACAGCAAATTAGTGCTGAACAATAGGGACAAGTAATGCAAATCGATTGGCAAAAAAACCCTTTGATCCCAGCAATTGTACAAGAAGCTGCTACAAACGAAGTGCTTATGTTGGCATATATGAACCAAGAAGCATATGAGCTAACTAAAAGTACAGGATTTGCGCACTATTTTAGCCGCAGTAAGCAGCGTATTTGGAAAAAAGGCGAAAGCTCAAACCACACCCAAGAGATAGTCGATATTTTGCTTGATTGTGACAATGATACTATATTGCTTCAAGTCAAACAAAATGGCGTAGCTTGCCATACAGGACGTAAAAGTTGTTTTTTTACTTCTGTGACACAAGATAAAATTATCTTAGATCAGGAAGTAAACATAAATGCTATATATGGCGTAGTAGATACTCTTTATCATACTATTCTAGAGCGAAAATCAAGCATGGATGAAAAGTCTTGGACTAAAAAATTGCTTGATGATCCAACCCTGCTTCAAGAAAAAATCTTAGAAGAAGCGAAAGAACTGTGTAAAGCTATAAAAGAAGAGAGCGATGAGCAAGTCATTTACGAAGCTGCTGATCTGTTGTATCATTCTCTTGTGGGGCTTGGGCTTAGAGATATATCGCCTGATAGAGTCAAGCAAGAGCTTGCCCGCAGATTTGGAATGAGCGGCATAGAAGAAAAAGAGAGTAGAAATAAATAGTTTCTATAGCTATGCCTAGTTTTAGCATAGCACTTTTGTATTGTGACTATATTTTCCAACCGGCTTGACGCAATGCTTTGTTTATGTATGCAACCATAGCATTTTTGCTCCATCCGCACCATGCCGGAGCTAATAGGGTATCATCTGAGATGCCAGCTGTCATTCTTTGAATGAGTATATGAGACGGTTTGATTTCAATGGCCTCGATAAGTACAGCAGCATACTCTTCTTTTGTTATTGGTGTAAATTCTCCGGTTTTGTATTGATTTGCCAAAAGAGTATTTTTTACTACATACAAAGGGTGATATTTGACAGCATCAACACCCCAGCTATAAACCTCTCTTGCGGTAGTTAGCATCATCCCCCGACTTTCACCAGGCAAGCCAAAAATAAGATGGGCACAAACATTTAGATCTTTTGCTTTTGCTCTAAGTATAGCTTCTTTGGCATTGGCTGCATCATGGCCGCGGTTGATCTTCTCTAGGGTTTTGTCAAATACCGATTGGACTCCAAATTCTATCCATATCTCTTTTGTTTGACTTAGTATTGCCAGATAATCAAGCACTTCATCTGTTACACTGTCGCTTCTAGTTCCTATGCTTAATCCTATTACATCAGGATAGCTAAGAGCTTTATCATATAGTGTTTTTAGTGTTTCAAAAGGCGCATACGTATTGGTAAATGATTGAAAATAGACTAAAAACTTTTTAATGCCTTGTGTTTTCATCATTTTTTGTGTGGTACGAATTTGCAAATCAAGCTCTCTAAGCTGTTGCTCTAATAGAGGGTTTTTTGTACTTTTTAGATTTAGTGTTATTTTTGCATCTTTGGCAAGATTTGGGCTGAATGACTCATTTAGACAAAATGTGCATCCGCCCTTAGCAACGGTTCCATCTATGTTTGGACATGTAAATCCACTAAGACCAACAGGAATCTTTGCTGCTTTTGCACCAAATTTTGCTTTTAAGTAGCGGCCGAAAGTAGGTAGAGTTTTTAATTTCACTTATTAAAGATCCAAATCATTACATCCTGGACTCTGTGCACTTCCGCCGGCAAAATAGCTACCATCAAAACTAACCAATGAGTATTTGCGTTCGCTTCCAAGCGATTCTACAAGGCCTTCAATAGATAGAAATCCAAGAGAATCTGCTCCTATTTGTTCTGCTATTTCTTCGGGTGAATAGCTTGCTGAGATCAGCTCGGTTTGTGTTGGGGTATCTATACCGTATCTGCAAGGAAATTTAATTTCAGGTGCTGCAATACGCATATGTACTTCACTAGCACCAGCGTCTTTTAGCATTTTAACAATTTGTTTAGAGGTTGTGCCTCTAACTAGAGAATCATCAATTATGGCTATTTTCTTGCCTTTGATGAGGCTTGAAATAGGAGAGAGTTTGAGTTTGACTTTGAGGTCTCTTATCTCTTGAGTTGGCTCTATGAAAGTTCTGCCTACATAGTGATTTCTAACAATTGCCATCTCAAAAGGCACACCAAGCCCTTCCGCAAATCCTCTAGCAGCAGCTACTCCGCTGTCTGGTACTGGAATTACCAAATCCACATCCGCGGGCTGTTCATAAGCTAGTCTTTTCCCCATTGTGAGTCTTGACTCATATACATTTGTGCCGTCAATAATAGAATCAGGTCTAGCAAAATATATATATTCAAACGCACAAGGATGAAAATCAGGCTCAAAAACTTGTTCAGATATAGGCTCTTTATTTTTTTTGTCAAATATAAGCATCTCCCCAGGGCGAACATCTCTTATAAATGTTGCTCCAAGCAGATCAAATGCACAAGTTTCACTAGCTACTATCCATCCCCCATCAGGAAGTCTGCCGAGGCTAAGCGGTCGAATACCGAATCTGTCGCGAATAACAAACATTTTTGAGCGACTCTGAATAACTAAGCAATATGCACCTTCAATTCTAGTAAGCATATCTTTGATACGGTCAACTAGTTTATCTTTTTGACTCTTTGCAATCAGGTGAACTATATTTTCCGTATCCATGCCTGTTTGAAATATAGCACCTTTACTTATAAGTTCGCTTCTTACTTCATTTTTGTTTACTAAATTGCCATTGTGCGCTACAGAAATTTCACCTAATTTATATCTTGCAAAAACAGGTTGAGCATCGAATATAGAGTCACTTCCTGCTGTTGAATAGCGATTGTGCCCTATAGCACAACAAGTACCCCCGAGTATTTTAAATGCTTCTTCATCAAAAATATCCGTTACTAATCCTCTTTTTTTGACTAAATTGATTTTTTTGCCGTTAGCACTACTAATTCCGCTTGATTCTTGTCCGCGATGCTGCATAGAAAAAAGTGCATAATAAGCATTTTTTGCCGCATCCTCTGATCCATAAATTCCTACAATGGCACACATATTATTCCTTTTATAGCCCTAAAGCATCATTGATGCTATATAGCCCATTTTTTTGGCCTACAAGCCATTTAGCAGCACGAAGTGCACCTTTTGAAAAAGTTTCTCTACTAGTAGCGGTATGATTGAGCTCTAAAAATTCACCGTCATTATAGAAACCAACCGTATGTCTGCCTACGATATCTCCGCCGCGAAGTGCCATAACACCTATCTCGTCTTTGGTTCTTGCGCCGATTACGCCATCCCTGCCGCTAATTCGAACCTTATCAAGCTCCACGCCTCGCCCTTTGGCTGCAAATTCTGCAAGGGTAAGTGCAGTACCGCTTGGTGCGTCAACTTTGTGACGATGATGTTGTTCTACTATCTCTATATCAAAATCTTTAAGTGTGGCAGCTACTTTTTTGACAAGCATCTTTAACAGTGCAATTCCAGCAGACATATTGGTAGCATAAAGTACAGGCATCTCTTGGGATGCATCATTGAGTAGATTTTGCTGATGAATATTCAGTCCTGTCGTAGCAATGACTAACGGAGTAGGATTTTTGAGAGCTTCTTCGCATAATTCTTGAGTGGCTTCAGGAGCAGAAAAATCTATAACAACATCAGATGCTTTGAGAAGTTCTTTCATGCTGTTTGTGACGAGTACTCCTTTTGGGGCATCTTGTTTTAATTCGTCAAATACATGAAGTGTACTAAGAGTCAATTCTTTGTCTTGCGCTATATTTTCCATCAAAAGTGTTCCTACACGTCCAGTGCTTCCTACTATACCTACTTTTATCATTTATGACCTTTCTTGGAGATAAGATATAACTTCTAATGCAGCAATTGCACCATCACCTGCTGCTGATATTACTTGTTTTGGAGCATCTATGCGAATATCTCCTGCAGCAAAAAGACCTTCAACCGAAGTATGCATTTTGAGATTTACTATGACTTGTCCTTGCCCGTTGACGTCGCATAAAAAATTATTATCAGATGTTCTTAAAACATTATTGTTTACATTATGCCCGACAAAGACAAATATGCCAGGAATTTCGAGTTTGGTTTCATTTTCATTTTTGTCTTTGAGCAAAATACCATTTACGCCCATATTATCGCCTAATATTTTGGTTACTGTTGTATCTAGTATTATCTCGATATTCTTTTTATTTTCTACTCTTTGTACGGTAGACGGCGCAGCCCTGAAGCTATCACGTCTATGGATAAGATAAACCTTGGAGCATATATTGGATAGGTAATACGCTTCTTCAAGAGCCGTATCGCCTCCGCCAAGCACTGCTACTTCTTTATTTTTGTAAAAAAAGCCGTCACATGTAGCACATGTGCTTACCCCTTTGCCGAAAAATTCATCCTCTCCGATGATACCGGCTCTTTTTGGGGTGCTTCCTGTGCAAACTATTATGCTTTTTGCCAATACGGGATCTTTGCCTGCAATTTGTATAGAAAAGTTTTCGCCGTCTTTTTGAATCTGTAACACTTCATCCATGCGATGTTCTAAGCCGAAGCTAAAACATTGTTTTTGCCAGCTATCCATAAAATCCATACCACTTTTTGTATGATCAAAAAACCCCGGATAGTTTTCTATTTCGCTGCTTTGTGTAATTTGCCCGCCAGGCAATCCTTTTTCAAAAAGGACAACATTTTTTAGTCCGCCTCTAGTTGTATACAGTCCAGCAGTTAGTCCAGCAGGCCCACCGCCTATAATTGCACAATCTAGCATAATTTCCTTCTTAGTTGATTAATGTAATGTTTATTAATACTATATATCTGTCAAATCTTAATTATTGTAGCGATTGTATCTAAAAAGAGGTAAAAAAAGTAAGATAAAAGAGGATTTTTATCCTCTTTTATGCAGGTTTTAAAGAAGTGAGTTAAGTTTTTGTGCAAATGTATCTTTTGATGCAGCACCTATCATTTGATCTACTAATTCTCCATCTTTAAAGAAAAGAATAGTTGGTATAGATCTGATCCCAAATTTTACAGCGATATCTTGCTCTTCATCAGTATTTACTTTGCAGATGTTAGCTTTACCGTCAAAATCATTTGCTAATTCTTCTATAACCGGAGCTATCATACGGCAAGGCCCGCACCATGGTGCCCAAAAATCTACCAAGGAAACACCTTCTTTGATAGTTGATTCAAAATTACTATTGGTTAATTCTATATATTTTCCCATTTCTTTTCCTTTTATAAATATTGTATTTTATAATACACTAAATTTCGTTTAAAATTTCTTATTTGCAACGATAATGCAACTTTATCCAATCTTGTCAATTTTGTCAAGAGTTAAATGTTATTTGATATACGCTCTCATCGAAGCCAACCAAGACATTATTATCATATTCTATGACCGGGCGTTTGATAAGGCTATTTTCTTGTGCCATCCATTTTATTTTTTGTACATCATCAAGCTGCATATCGCTTAACCCTAATTTTTTATATGTAGTACCTTTGCGATTAAGTAGTTTGTCGATACCGACTTTGTTTGCCCAATATGTTATTTGCTCTATAGTTGCAGGTGATTTTTTAAAATCTACAAATTCATATTCTATGCCCGCATTGTTTAAAAATACCATAGCCTTTTTGACGCTGCCGCAATTTTTGATACCATGGAGTTTCACTATTTTTCTCCTAGTATAATTTCCGGATATGCAGAAGAACGAGTATCTTCTATAACTTTGGTTTTTGCACCTTTTACTGTATAAACAAAAGATATTTTAGGTTCATCGGTATCATTTTTATTGGCCCTGTGCAATAAAAGAGAGTGAAATATGACAACATCACCCTTTTGCAATCTTGTTGAAACTTTCGTATTGATCAAAGGTGCATTTTTCTCATAATCTTCCCTAAAATATTCTTTTTCGTCAAATTGGTCTGCATCGAATTTCATACGGTGGCTGCCAGGTACAAATTCTAATACCCCGTTTTCGGTATATTCGTCTCCCAAAGCCAACCAGATACTTACTAGATTATTATCGCTGTAATGCCAATATCTTCTATCTTGATGCCATCTTGTTTGAGTGCTGATATGAGGTAATTTTGTCATAATGGAATTATGATGAGCAAGTGTAATTGTTACCTTGTCATCCAATATCTGTTCTAAGATAGGACGAATTTTTTTATCTTCCATCCACTCTTTGAAGACGATATCTCGGTCATAGACTTGCCTTAGACGGCGAACAGGAGCATCTTCTTCTTGCGGCATACTGGAATAATCGGCTATATCTGAGCGATATTCTTTGGATTTGATATCATAGCCGTACTCTGTTTCAATAGGCTCAATACGATGTTTTAAATGAGCTTTTGCTATGTCGAGTATGGCATCGCATTGTTTTTGGGGTGCAAAATTTGGCAGAACCAAAAAACCGTCTTTTCTAAATTGTGCCAGTTGTTCATCTGTGAGTATCATATTTTTTCTACTTTAATTAAAATTAGCAATATTATAATCCATTTTGTTTAAAGCGTGATATTTTCTATCAACTCTATATCGCCTTTGCGAATTATAAGCGCATCGATACTAAAAGCCATATCAAGTCTGCGTTCTTTCATATAATAATATGCAGAGTTTATTACTTTGCGGAGTTTGGACGGAGTTATATTATATATAGGATCAAAGTCAGCACCTGCACTCTTGACCTCTATAAAATGCAGCACGCTATTTTTGGAAGCGATGATATCTATCTCTCCGAGCTTGCGCGCATAATAATTTCTCTCTAATATACTAAAATGGTTTTGCTCCAAATACTTGGTAGCCAGTGTCTCGTTCGCATTTCCTATAGAGGTGTTATTTTGTGTCATATTGTGGAACGACTTCTACTTTGAGTGATTTGAATCTAGCTGTCATCACAAGCTCATCACACTCATCTCCAAAGAGCATATTGATATTAGATTTGGCATGATGGAATGTGCAAAACAGTGTTTTAGCTCTTACTTTATCAGTGTATTTGACAGGCAAAGGTTTACTCACTCCATGTTTTGTTTTTAGAATTACCATATCGCTCCCAAAGATCTCTTCGGCTTCAAGAGGAGCTAAAAGTATATCCTCGTTATATTGATCATTTAGTCTAGTACTCTCTTTGGTTTGAGCTGCGTTGTTGTAATGTACCAAAGTTCGTCCGGTAGTAAGATAGTAACCATCCAAACTATCATCATAAAATTTTTTCTCTAAGATCTCTTGAACCATTCCGCGAATTTTATATTGATAATAATGAAATTCTCCTAGTCCATCCGATGTGCGAAAATCCAGCAAGTGAAGCACTGGCGTATCTTCATGATGAATAGGCCATTGCATACCTCTTTTGCGGTGTCTCTCCAGTCTATAATACTTAGCTCCTGAAAATCTGCGATGTGCAACTTCTGTTACTTCATTCCATACATCTTCGCTAGTATGATATTTGAAATCCCCGCCCATCTTTTGATCTATCATTGCAAGTACTTCCCAGTCATCAGGCAATGGAGATTCTACAAGAGGTTGAGATAGATGAAGCCTTCTCATCGCATTGACATATACCCCGGTTTTTTCGTATGCACTTTTCACGCCTATGACAATATCGGCAGCTTTTGCTATCTCGGTCATAAAAAGTTCTTGGACCATAATGAAATCGAGATTATCCAGGGCTTTTTGTATCTTGTTTTGGTTTGGATGAATGTGAGCAATATCTTCGCCGACATTGAGTATCGCTTTTATATTACCGGCTATCATTTCATCTATGAGCTGCGGGGTCATTAATCCCTCTTTGATAGGCATCTGATAATCAGGAGCAAAGTATGGCAAGCACCCCATATCGCAAGCGCCTTGCACATTATTTTGTCCTCTTAGAGGCATCAATCCTGCTCCGCTTTTTCCTATGTTGCCGGTCATCATAGCCAAGTGTGTTATCGCCATCACGGCGTATGAGCCGTCAATGTGTTCTGTTATGCCAAGCCCCCAAAATATCATAGATTTTTTAACTGCATATTCTCGGGCGATATTTGGTATCATTTTTGCTAAATATTCGTATCCCTCTATCTCCTTACAAAATGCAGGATTGGCATATGGGTCATTTAAAATCTTGGTTTTAAAATCTTCAAATCCTTTTGTGCGGTGAGCTAGAAAATTCTCATCATATAATTCTTCATTTATAATAACGTAAGCCATCATATTGAGTATAAGCAAGTTGGTTTCATACGGTATAATGCATTGATACTTGGCGAATTTTGATAGTTTGGTATGGCGTACATCAATTAGTGCTAGATTGTTGTGTGTCTTTGCCATATCTACTATGCGATTTGCTATTATAGGGTGAGCTTCTATAGTGTTTGAGCCGATGACTACCATAAATTCGCACTCATAAATGTCATTATACGGATTAGTTGCAGCACCTTCCCCGATAGTAGTTCTCATGCCCTTTAAGCTAGGAGAATGGCACACTCTAGCGCAATTGTCTATGTGTGGAGATTCCATGCTTTGTCTGCAAAATTTTTGCAGCAGATAAGCGCTTTCACAATTGGTTCTAGCACCGCCTATCGCACAAAAGCTCTCTCCGCCATAGGTAGATTTGATCTCTTTTAATTTGAGAGCAGCGATAGTAGTAGCAGTATCTAGGCTGCATTTGTAATAAGCATCATCATATTCTTCAAGATTTGAGGCTACAGCATTGTAAATAGCTTCATTCTTGGTAAGAAAAGATTTTTTTATCAATGGGGTAGTAATACGATTTGGAGAGCTGACAAAATCGTATCCGCTTTTGCCTTTGATGCATAGTTTGCCTTGACTTACCACACCATCTTTGTGGGCAAATATCTTTTGGATCTTATTGTCTTCTACAATTCCGACTATATCACATCCTACTCCGCAATATGTGCAGACGCTTTCTATCTCTTTTATGTTCGTATGTGGCATAATGATTACTTGAAATTTCCAAATACAAGCGGAGCATTTAATTCTAATGTTTTAACTTCTGCAATTACTTTTTGCAAGTCATCTATCTTGGCTCCGCTGACTCTAACTTCATCTCCTTGTATGGACGGTGTAACTTTAAGTTTAAGGTCTTTGATGGCTTTGACTATCTTTTTTGCTTCATCTTGTTCTATACTGTCAACTATGCGGTAGACAAACTTGACATTGCCGCCGCTTATTCCCTCACTTTTAACTTCTTGAAGCGCTTTGCCCGCTATATTTCGTTTGATCAATTTGGCTATAAGTATATCTTTTAGAGCATCTATTTTTTGTTCGCTAGAGCTGCTTAGTGTAACTGTTTTTGCTTTTTCATTTAGCTCGATATCGGCTATTAAACCTTTGAAGTCAAATCTCGTATCTACCTCTTTTTTGGCTTGAATGATAGCATTTTTCATCTCCATCATATCCAGTTTGGCTGATATATCAAAATAGTGGTCTTTTGCCATTTTTCCCTCTCGTTAAATAGTAAATAATTTTATTATACCTCCATAAACTTTGAAAAAAGATAAAATTTGACTTTTATAAAATTATATGATATTATTTAGAGAAATCAATATATTTAATTAGTGTATAGTATAACTCACATAAGGAGGGTTTATATGGTTTACTCTAGAAAAGAAGATGATAGCATAGTGTGTCTGCTGTGTCGCCATTATTGCAAACTTAAAGAAGGGCAAGTTGGCATATGCGGCATCAATAAAAACGAAAACGGAGAACATAAAAACCTAGTCTACGGCCACCCGGTTGCAATACATGTAGATCCTGTTGAAAAAAAACCTTTATACCATTTTTTGCCCGGAACTAAAGTGCTTTCATTTGGTACCATAGGATGCAATTTTAAATGTCCTTTTTGTCAAAACTGGGATATCTCACAAGAAAAAGAAATAAACAAAAATATTGAAGTAACTCCTGAACAAATGGTCTCTCTTGCATTTGAACAAAATGCACAATCCATCGCATATACTTACAATGAACCGACAACTTTTTATCCGTATGCCAAAGATGTAGGCATGATAGCAAAAGCGCGAGGCTTAAAAAATATTTTTGTAAGCAACGGCTATGAATCACTGGAGGTTATAGAAGATATGGCTAGCTGGGTAGATGCAGCAAATATTGATTTGAAAAGCTGGGATGATGAGTACTATAAAAAATCACTAAAAGGCGGTCTAGAAGAGGTAAAAGATACTCTAAAAAGAATGGTTGCCAAAGGAATATGGGTAGAGGTTACTACGTTACTTATAGAAGGCGAAAATGACAGCGATCAGGATTTGCGTGAAATGTCATCTTTTATCGCAAATGAGTTAGGCAAACATGTTCCGTGGCATCTAAGTGCTTTTTATCCTCAGTATAAAATGCTCGATCATGAAAGAACAAAACTAGAGACTTTGCAGCGCGCAGAAAAAATAGGCAAAGAAGCAGGATTAAAATATATTTACTTAGGCAATGTCCCTGTAAAAAGCGATACCTATTGCTCTAATTGCAACGAATTACTAATAGATAGAACAGCCTATATGGTTGATTCCAATAAATTAAAAAACGGATACTGTCCTAAGTGCGATAATAAGATTGAGGGGATTTGGAAATGAGTGTCAGAAGAAGTGCAGTTGGCGGACAATTTTATCCTGCAGACCCTAAAGAAATCAGTTCTATGTTCGAATATTATAATCAAATATTAGATAAACATTTAAATGATAAAACATTATTGAACAAAAAACCAAGAGCTATAATAGTGCCTCACGCAGGGTATATTTATTCAGCATTTACAGCCAATATCGCTTTTAGACTATTAGAAAATACCAATGCAAAACGAATAGTTGTTATCGGCCCTAGCCATCGTGTCTATTTGAGCGGGACTAGTATATCTGATTATGATGAGTATGAAACTCCGTTTGGTATGCTTGGTATCGATAAAAATCTTGTCCATGATCTTAGAGATAAATTCGGACTTGATTTTGTGCCTGATGCTCACCACGAACATAGCACGGAAGTGCAGATGCCTTTTGTAAAAGCATACGACAAAGAAGCACAGATAATAGAACTGGTATACGGAGATGAAGACCCGGCTAGATTGGCAAAAGTTATCGAATATCTATTGGATGATCCTCAAACCGTTGTGGTCATTAGTACGGATCTGAGTCATTATTATGATATCAACAAAGCAAATAGACTTGACAATATATGCTTAAACGCTATTGAAAACTTAGATACTAATATGCTGCATCAAGGATGCGAAGCATGCGGGAAGATAGGTATCGAAGCAATGCTGATAGTTGCTAAGGCAAAAGGGCTAAAACCTATTATGCTTGATTATCGCACCAGCGCTGATGCCAGCAAAGATGAGTCGCAAGTTGTCGGTTACATGAGCGCCGCTTTTATAGGATAAAAAAATGAACAATATGCAAGATCTGGTAGATTATATGGTTTTAAGAGGCGTTTTGCATACATCGCGCATCATAAATGCATTTTGGGATATAGATAGGAAGTATTTTGTGCCCGCACAGTTTGTTGAACATATCTATACCGATGCTCCACTGCCAATTGGCAAAAATCAGACGATATCTCAGCCATCTACAGTAGCTTTTATGCTTGAGCAGTTAGCACCAAAAGAAGGAGAAAATATATTAGATATTGGCTCCGGATCAGGATGGACCACTTCTTTGCTTTGTCATATAGTCGGGCAAAAAGGAAGGGTAATAGGCTTAGAGAGAGTAGACGAACTTGTAGAACAAGGCAAGAAAAATCTTGCTCAATTTAATTTTGGAGATCATTGCAGTATTCAAAAAGCAGGTAACAAGCTTGGGATACCGAATAAAAAGTTTGATAGGATACTGGTATCGGCCAGCGCAGAAGAAATACCTACCGTACTCTTTGATCAATTAAAAATCGGCGGTGTATTGGTAGTGCCTGTACAAAATTCCATTTTTAGATTTGAAAAAATTTCAGATGACAATATCAAAAGAGATGAGTATAAAGGGTTTGCTTTCGTGCCTTTGATAGTTTAGATCCGGTTTGTCTCGTCGATGCTTGAAGCGCAAAAGCGAGAACGGAGATGAATTATTTTGCAGTCAGATGCCTAGAAAATATAAGATAGCGTAAACATGAAAATATCAATACCATCATTTGGTTCTACGATTTCGGCATTGGAGTAGTGCATATACCTAAAATTAAAATCGAATGATTTTGTTCTAATGCCGACACCTGCACGGTCTTCAAATTGGAGATGTGACGACATATCACGATTTTGAATCTCAGTATCTGATAGGCAGGCACCACCTATACCCCCTTCAATATAAGGATGGATAGAATTTGACTTATCGCCAAAATAGTAAACAAACACAGGGGAGAAAGCGATACCGTATATCTCTTCACTCTCTCTTTCCCAATAATTTAACGAGGCTTCATAATATCCGCTAAGCCAGCCATAATCACTATCAAAAAAAGTTTTTTCAAAATTTTTTCTAGCACCAATACGATAAATACCTATGTTGTCTTTGCTCTCTCCGATACCGAGTGTGACTTCATCAAAGAATCGTCCATCACCCGCAAAAGCATTGATCGTAAAACAATATAAACTCAAAACCAAAACCCATTTTTTCATACTTGCACCTTTATTTGCACTGCTGATAACTTAGTTTCTTTTGACTTATTTAATATTTTAATTTTTAATTATTTTAATACTTTTGATTATATCATAATCCTTTTAATTGTTTATTGAATATTTTTCCATAGATATTCACCCCATTTGCGTAACTCGATCAGGCCGAAAATCCATAAAGAAAATAGGCCGATTATTGTGAGTGAATTATTATCCAACGGAAATGTATGAAATATATCTGAAAGCGCATAGATAGCAAGCAATTGCAACAACAATCCTATCCCTATACCATGAAATATATAAGGGTTGATCTGAAGTGATTTTTTTATGTTTTTTAAAAAAGGTTCATGTTCTTTGAGCGATTGAAGTCCGTTGATCCATGTAGCTATTACAAAGACCGTAAAAAGCGTAGAGATCGCAATCTCTTTTCCATAATGATCCAGCATCCAGACATATAAAAATAGAGCACTTAGACTAATTACCAGCGCAGCGTAAAGTACGCGAAGAATCTGTACTTTGTCTAAAAATTGTTCATGCAGCCTGGTTGGCGGTCTTTTCATTACATCTTCTTCGTCTTTTAGAAATGGAAAGGTTTTATCCAAAGCACTGTCTGATACAAGATTGATCCATAATATCTGTACCGGATAAAGCGGCAGCGGGAGCGCCATGAGAATAGCACCCGTGATGAGGATCACTTCATCTAAACTTGTAGAGACAAGAAAATAGACGGCTTTGCGTATATTGCCGGCAATCGTACGACCTTGTTTGATAGCATCGACAATCACAGAGAGATTATTGTTGGCAAGTACCATTTTGGCTGTGGATTTGGCTGCTTCGCTCCCGCTTCCCATGCTGATGCCTAAATCTGCTATTTTTAACGCCGGAACATCATTGACTCCGTCTCCAGTGACCGCTACGATCTCCCCTTGTTTTTGTAAGCTTTTGACTATACGGTATTTGTGCTCGGGCAGTACCCTTGCCCATACGGTTACTCGAGGTAAAAGTGTTTCAAGTTTCTCATCGTCTATTTGATCTAATTCTTTCCCGGAAATTACAAGATCATTATTTTTATAGATACCTACCATTTTAGCAACAGCTTTAGCGGTAATGGGGTCATCGCCTGTGATCATCATTACTTTTACGCCTGCTTTTTGCGCGGTTTGCACCGCTTTTAAAACCTCTTCTTTTGGCGGATCTATAAAACCTACAAGACCAACAATCTCTATTTTCCAAGTATCTATATCATCCGAGATATATTCCCCGGTACCTAAAGCAATGACTCTTAAACCCTCTGAAGCCATTTGGTCGTGTTGTTTTTGGAGTATATTGAAATCTTTTGTATTTAGAGCAAACTTTATAAGTGATTCAAAAGCACCTTTGACAAATATTTTATGATCTTCTTGGATTATATTTGAGCTTGCCATTAATCTATATTTAGTATCAAAAGGATAGATATTAACTCTAGGATATTTTTCTCTGATACTCTTATACTCTTTGCCTACCCAGTGTGCTAAAGCAGTATCCAATGGATCACCCTTTCCTTCTGTTGATTCATTTGCTAGTGCAGCGACAGTCTGAGTAAAAGTATCATGCAAAGAAAAAACCTCTTTAACTTCGAGTTTTCCTTCGGTGATAGTGCCAGTCTTGTCTGAAGCTATGACTGTCGCACTGCCTAATGTTTCAACGGACGGCAAATGACGAATGTAGACTTTTTTGACACTAAGTGTCATTGCGCCTATGGTAAGAACTAAAGTCACAACAATTGGCAAGCCTTCAGGCACAGCAGAGACAAGCTCGGCAATAACTAGATAAACAACCTCTAAGATACCCCTTCCTTGCTGCAGTGCAAGAAAAGCTGTCAAAGCAATTATTACAAGCAAGATAGTCATATGTTTTTGGTTAAAAACTCCAAGAGCTTTACTGAGTGGTGAATCTGTGGATTCTTCTTTGGCTCTGCTTGCAATAGATGCAAGATATGTTTTGCCTGCTGTGAATATCACAACTCCTTCTGCCTTGCCTTTGGTTATTGTAGTGCCAGAAAGGGCCATATTAATAAGTTCGTATGGCTGCGTCTCTTTTGGCAGTATGTGCTGTGCATTTTTTTCAACAGGCATGGATTCACCTGTAAGTATAGACTCATCTATGGTTAATCCGCTAATTTTAAAAAGGCGTATATCTGCAGGTACAATATCACCTTCATTTAGGATAATAATATCTCCTGGCACTAGTTCTGCTGATGGAATGGCAAAAATTTGATTTTCGCGTCTAACATGTGTTTTGCTTTGGGTAAGTTGTTTTAGTGCCTTAATTGAAACCAAGGCTTTTGATTCTTGCCAGAAACCTATGGAGGCATTGATTAGGATAATGATCAGTATCAATAATCCTTCATGTGTATTTTTCAAAAAAAATGAAAGTAATGCAGCGGCTACAAGTACATAAACCAGTGGACTTTTAAATTGTGAAAGAAAGAGAATGAAATAATTATGCTTTTCTTCTTCGATTTCATTTCGTCCATATAGTAAAAGATTTGATTTTGCCTTGTTGTTGTCAAGTCCTTGCATTGAAGTTTCTAGTGTCTCGATTAAAGACTCGATCGTTTCACTATGCGGATATGGAGGAATATTCATATATTTTTCCTATTACTGACAAAATGTTTATTAATGCATTTTTGACTTATTATATTTTAGCATAAACTACAGCAAGATTTAAATTAAATGTAACATATTAACAAATCTATATCAACATACCAATAAAACACTTCTTTAAGTCTTTTTGGATATAATCTGCCTCCATTTTGCTATCAAGTGAGATGGAAATACTCATGTAGTTATTCCTTGTATGGTTGCACCATTGGGTGTTAAGGACTACAGAGGGTTAAACCAAATAAGCGTGGAAACGCAAAAAATTAATAATACCAAGGAGAAAAAAATGGTAACAATGAAAGATTTGCTAGAGTGTGGTGTACACTTCGGGCATCAAACAAGAAGATGGAATCCAAAGATGAAAAAATTCATCTACGGTGAGAGAAAAAATATATATATTATTGACTTGCAAAAAACTTTGAGATATTTTAAATATACTTATAATATCGTAAGAGATGCTGCTGCTGAAGGTAAAACAGTACTTTTTGTAGGTACAAAAAAACAAGCTAGAGTAGCAGTAGAAGAAGCTGCAAAATCTTGTGGTATGCCTTATGTTTCAAACAGATGGCTTGGCGGTATGCTTACAAACTATCCAACGATCAAAAAATCTATCCGCAAACTTGAAATTATCGAGCAAATGGAAGAAAACGGCCAAATCAATCTTTTGACAAAAAAAGAAGCTTTGATGTTGACTCGTAAAAAAGAGAAACTAAATGATTATCTTGCAGGTTTCAGAAACATGCAAAAATTGCCTGACATGATGTTCGTAGTCGATGCAGTTAAAGAACATATCGCTGTTTTAGAAGCCAGAAGACTTGGTATGAAAGTTGTAGCTCCGCTTGATACAAACTGTGATCCTGATTTGATCGATTACCCAATCCCTGGAAATGATGATGCTATCCGTTCAATCGAACTTTTCTGTAAAGAAATGGCAGAAGCTATCAATGAAGGTAAAGCGATTTTTGCAGAAAACAAAGGCGAAACAGTAGAAAATGCTTCTGCTAGCACTGAAGAAATAGCTGAGCTTATCGAAGAATCTGCAGCAGAAGTTGCAGCAGAAGTTGCAGAGGAGGCGTAATTTATGGCAAGTTTTGGACCAAGTGACATCAAAAACCTAAGAGAAATGACTAATGCAGGTATGATGGACTGCAAAAAAGCTCTAACTGAAGCCAATGGAGATATGGACAAAGCTATTGAATGGCTAAGAGACCAAGGCCTTGGCGCTGCTGCTAAAAAAGCTAGCAAAGTAGCTGCCGAAGGTTTGGTGAGCATGAAAGTTGAAGGCAAAAAAGCAGTTATCGTAGAAGTAAACTCTCAAACTGACTTTGTGGCTCAAAACGAGAAATTTAAAAATACTGTAAGCGAGGTAGTCGCTCACGCATTTGCAAATAACTTGGCTGATGCAGAAGCTATCAATGCTTCTACAATCAATGGTATGCCGTTTAGCGAATACCTTTCACTTCAAATTGCTACAATCGGTGAAAACCTTGTAGTTCGTCGTGCCGGCATGATAGACGGAGACGAGCTTACGGCAGTTAATGGTTATATTCATGCAAATGGCCAAGTAGGAGTTATTATCTCAGCTAAATGTGATAGCGCAGCAACTGCAGAGGCTATGACAAGCGTACTAAAAGACGTAGCAATGCATGCTGCGGCAATGAGACCTACAACTCTTAGCTATAAAGATTTTGATGCCGCTTATGTAGCTGATG
>Ga0172377_10002865_pt1 | contig 17689 bp, 27 predicted proteins | sample Pumphouse3metaG_FD_119749 | JGI IMG/M metagenome (GOLD analysis project Ga0172377, IMG submission 119749) | Leachate microbial communities from a municipal landfill in Southern Ontario, Canada - Pumphouse #3 metaG | ecosystem: Engineered > Solid waste > Landfill > Unclassified | place: Canada...
TAGTTTTTCCACACCGTCTGTTTCCAATTATATATCTAAAATTTTTCGTAGAATTTACAAATTCTTGTTGATCCGAATAACTAATCATCCTATTTCTCCCCTCTCCTTCATTTTTTCATAAACCTTAATTGCTCCCAAACAATGCGATGGGACTATGAACCTTGCACTTTCGGGATGTTCTCCGCTCAAGAACGGATGGTTCCTACAAACTTCTGGTCGCGCCTCGTAAATAGAACATCTTCCCTTTTTATAAAACTTGCAAGGTACATCGTGCTTGATAGCCAAAATGTTTCTATTTATTGGATTTGGTTTGCAATGTCTCCTAGCTGCGACAGCAGGGGTCTTATTAAAATGTTTTGCAATTCTTTCCAAGTCTTCTTTTGTAACATCAATAGGAGCACATTGAGTGCAGCAGTTCCCACAATTTTCACAAACGAATTCTTCTTGAGCCCTCAACCGAGCTGCGTAAGTAGCATTTATGTAATACATTTAGATTACTCCGAAATTAATAGCCGCGAGATAAAAAATAAACAGAGCTATACATAACTCTAAACCTCCAAATACTAATCTGAATTCGGTTTTGCTTTGTAGCGTATTTATTCCAGTAAATACTATTATTATACCACCAAGAGTTCCCAAAATTCCAAGAGAATTTATTTCCATAGAAACTCACCAATCATCATAGTCTGTTATATTTTCTTGCTCTAGACATTTCCCGCACTCGATCTCTGTAGCTACTCCAATTCCGGTTCCAGTATATTTCAAGATAAATATTTTAGAATGTTGGTGTTTATCCATAAATCTTTGCATTCCATCAAATTCTTTCCTAGAAAGATAAAATTCCTCTGTCATTTTCAGGTCCTCATGTTAATCCAATCAAATACCTTTTTTCCAAATATTGCTTCCATAGCTTCCTCAAAGATAAACTGCTTGTAATCGTCTAATATATCATCACAAGAAAATCCGGTTTCAATTAGGTCTATATAATCCTGACAAGCATCAATTAGATTTTTAAGGCTTGGGTCTTTTATTACAATCGGCTTCATTTATATTCTCCGAAATTTTTGTTTTCTTTCTGGATGTTTTTTTATGCTCAAAACTTTAATATCTGGAATCCCGACTTCATCAAAGTCTTCATAACTAAAACAAACACCTTCGTCTTTAAGAACTAATAACTCTGCTTTTTTTTCGTTATCTGCTTCTACAATTATATTTCCCTCAAGCGTGGGTCTAACTTCTACTCCAATAATAAAGCGCATTTTATTTATTCTCCTTATTTAGTCTTTCGATTTCATCGATGATTCTACCAGATACAATTTCCGTAGCCTTTTGTAGGCGGTCAAAAGATTTAACTTTTTTCATCAAATATTGAATTTTCTCTGGAGGATTTTCTTTACACTCACAACAGATATAAAAAGATCCTATTCGATAATCATCAGATGATGGGATACTGTTACTTGGCTGACAATCGCAATCCAACCTAGGATCTCCAATCTCAAAACATAGGTCCTCAAATACTTTGTCCCAACAAAAATCGCAGCCGCACTTGCCACATCCTATACATGTGGACATTTTGTATCCAGATCCTCTTTCGCAGTAGTCGCAATCCCAGACCACTCTCGGGATTTCCTCAGAATAGGTTTCTTTTACTGCTGGGACTTCGGGTACAAGAATTCTTGTGCGCGTCTTCTTTTCAATTATAGTTTTCTGCATGATTAATCTCCTCTCCAATATGTTCCTTTCGAGGTTTCGTTCCAGACTCCCTTAATTATGGACCCAAACTGTGGAACTCCACTCCCTTTTGCCATCATTGCTCCGTAAACAATTCTATCTTCGTTATTTATACATTCTAGAGAAGAGAATTTATTGCCCGCTTTTGAAGTTCCGTAACTTACATTTGTGATCAAGAATTCTCTATCTCCTAGATTTTCTGTGTTTCCTCTTATCCCTCTTAGTACGTTTTCTGGCACATTTCCCTCTATAGTACCCATCCAAAGTACATTAAGTTTTCCCTCTCGAATTTCTACTTTGCCACGATTCATGTAGTAGGGATGAAGACAAAATATCAAAGGATTTTTGCTTTCTCCCTTTGTTATTTTGTCTATAATCTCTTTATGTCTCTTTCCTACTACGTCAGATACGTTTAATGAAACTCTAGATGTTCCGTCTTCGAAGTTCAGAACATACGTAGTTCCCGAAGCATTATTGAATACTTTGTGATCATAGACCCATCCTACAGATAGAATCGCTTTGTTTTCTACGGATTCACTTTTTAGTCCCGAAAGAGGCTTTCTAAATTCTTCGTTTTTAATCAGAGGTAGTTCTTCGTAACTTCTTGGCCACGGAAGAGCTTTTCTAAGCCTGCTCATCTTTTCTTCCTCTGACCAATCAGCGCTTGTATTCGATTCTGAAGACCATGCCCACAGAGTGTTCTTGGTGAGTTCCTTGCCCTCTAATAATTGCCTGCGATTCGACTCTATGGAATCTAAATAACCTACCTCTACGAGCGTTTTAAAGACATTTTTTTTAATCTTTTTGATCTTCTCAAAGTCTTTATCTGCTGAGATAATTTTTTTGATTTCTTCAGGGCCTATTCCTTTGACTTTGTTTAATCCCAAATAAATTATTTTGTTTTCTTTATTGAACGTAGCAAGTTCTGAGGGAGATTCTATACTTGGAGGTTTAATTGTTATTTGAGAATCGGATGCTTCTTTAACGTAAGATAAAGTTTTGTCCTCGTCTTTTTCGGAGTTGATAAGAGCTGTATAAAATGCCATAGGATAATAGAGCTTTAGCCAAGATGTCCAGTATCCAAGCATGGAATATTCTATACTGTGTGATAAATTAAAAGAGTACCTACCAAACTCAAGAATTTTTTCAAATAAATTATCAAATTGTGGTTTTGTGAATCCGCTGGATAAAGCTCCTTCTAAGAATTGAGATTCTTTTTCTTTGAGAGCGTCGCGTCCTTTACTCTTTGCCACGAGTTTCATGAAGCGCTCACTATCAATCATTGAGAATTTCCCAATTTCATTGGCAACTTTCATAATCTGTTCTTGGTAGCAAATAATTCCATAAGTATCTTTCGTGATAGATTCTAATGTGGGGTGGTCATAAGTCCACTCTTTTCCACCTTTCCTATCTACATAATCGAAGGACATCCCGCTGTTAAGTGGGCCTGGCCTACACAGTGCATTGGTTGCTATCAAATCTTCAAACTTATCAGGATTTAGATGTCTCAAATAGTCTGTTACCAATTGAGAACCAAATTGAAATATTCCAGCAGTTTTACTTGACTTAAGAAGTTCGAAAACTTTAGGATCATTATAATCTTCGGGAAGATCAGACCATTTTAAACCTGAGTTTTTAAGACATTCATCAATAATGTCCAAAACAGAAAGCCCAAGAACATCAAATTTAACGATTCCTAATTTCTCAAGAGCATCTTTTTCGTAAGAGGTTACTAGGCTATTTCGCGCTCCTTCTCTATCATATATTTCTGTTGGAATAGTACTTTCTAAGTCTTTACAAATTACGACTCCCGCAGCGTGCATTCCTACGTGTCTTATCTTGCCTTTAAGTTTAAGTGCTGCATCAATTACGTCTGGATATTTCTTTTGGAATTCTGCGGCAGTTTCGGAAGTTAAAACTATATCTTCAATTTTAAGGCTTTCTGCGGTTTTAGTGGAGAGTTCTTTTGTGAACTTTGCGGCTTCGTCTAAAGGAACGTTGTAAATTCTTGATACATCCTTTATGGCGCTTTTATCACTCCACTCGCTAAACGTAATAATGTAAGATATGTTTCCTCCACCATATTCTGCTTTTAGGTGTCCAATTATGCTGCTTCTTTTCTCTGCACTAAAATCCATATCGATATCGGGAGTTCTTGTTGGAGAAAGGAAGCGTTCCCACAAAGTATTAAATTTAAGAGGATCTACTTTTGTAATTCCAAGAAGATAAGCAACAAGAGAACCTCCAACGGAGCCTCTTCCTGGACCACGAGGGATATTGTGAGAATCTGCGTACTCGCACATATTCAAAACTTTACCAAAATAATTAAAAAAATTTCTTGACTCAATAAGAGAAATTTCTTTTTCGATCCTTTGGTTTACTATTTTAGGATCATATCCGTTATCTTTTATATATTTTTCTATATTTAATCTTGACAATACTTTTTGTTTTTCCTCGTTTTCGTTGCCGATCAAAGTGTTATGTAGTTTTGATGGTAATTCAAAATTACACTTATTCTCAATTTCTTTTGTATTAGCAAAAAGTTCCTCTCGAATTGGATAAATTTTTGGATGATTGGTTTTTAGTAATTCCTCTATTTGTTCTGTTGTAAGGTTCGCAAACGTGTTGTCTCCAAATCCGATTTGGTCGGTGATTTTTAATCGAAAATCATTTGCCTTAATTAAATCGTGATATTTTTTATCTTCAGGGTTGTTATAGTGACTATCTGTACTGATTATCAATTTTATATGATGTTTTTCGGCAAGAGTAAATAAAAATTCATTGAACTTTTCTTGATCAAGCATTGGATCTTTTGGAATAGGCTTAAGTCTATTTGGCTGCATTTCAAGATAAAAATCATCTTTAAAAGCATCCTTAAGTTTTAAAATTACAGAATCGACTGCTACATAATCGTCCTTTTTCCATCTATTTGCAATTATTCCACTAAGACATGCGGTACTACAAACTAATCCCTCTGAATGTTTACAAATATCATCGAGAGATACTTTTTGATAAACTTTGCTAAATATTTTGTGTGTATTTTGTTTTGCAAGTGTGTGAAGTTTGAGTAAGTTTTTGTATCCAATCTCGTTTTTTACTAAAAGAATTAGATGGCTTGCTTTACGGGGTCCTTCGTTTATGTAACATTCGATTCCGATAATTGGTTTCACTTTACACTCTTTTAGTGCTGTTTGAGCGTAAATAAGGCTGCTCAAACTTCCGTGGTCTGTAATTGCTGCCGCAGTAAAGCCTTTTTTAGCAAAATCTTCTGCTCGCTCTTTATCTGTTCCATAAACATCTGCAACACTCCCGTGTTCCCAATGGACATGTAAAGGAGTATATCTTTGCTCCATTTTGGGAGTGGGTTGTTTGGGCTCCGAAGGAATTGGAGATGGTTGAGGATCTCCAATTAGAGATTCTCTTGAAGTTTCAGTTTTGCTATGTGCTTGTCCATCTTCAAGAAAAAAGTTTATCCTCCCAAACATCTTAATATAATCAATAACGGGCATTTTTCCGCGAAGGATATAACTTGGGTGGTAAATTCCGATAAATCTTCTTCCATTTTTTGTTATAGTTTTCCCAGATAATGTCGTTTCTGTTACGGTTTTTGTAATTGTTAAATCTGGAAAAAAATAATTTAAAGATGTAGATCCTAAACAAACTATTATTTTAGGATTTAAAAGTTCTAATTGTTGTTCCAGCCAAGGTTTACATGCCGCAACTTCTTCTGTTGTTGGTTTTCGATTATTTTCTGGACGGCATTTGATGATATTAACTATTGCGAAATTTTTAATTCCATTTTCAGAAATAGCTCGATCTAAAAGTAAACCACTTCTTCCAACAAAAGGTTTTCCTTCGATGTCTTCTTGCTCTCCTGGGGCTTCGCCAATAAATAGTATTTCTGGAGTTTGAGATCCGCGACCGATAACAACATTTTTTCTTGTTTCACAGAGTCCACATTTTTTACAGTTTCGGATTTCTTGAGAAAGACTTTTAAGGTCCATTTATTTCACCCAATATTTTATCCATTTTTTCATTCAAAATATCTAAATCATAAAAATACTTATAGTGTATTCTGTAAATTTTCCATCCCTCAATTTTTAATATTTTATCTCTAAACTTATCTCTTCTTTTTGATTTGGATGAATCGTGACATGGACCATCCGCTTCCAGAACAAAATTCGGAGGGATAACAAAATCTAACACGAATCCACTTCTAGTCGGATATTGTTCTACAAATTTTATATTTCTCGATTCTAAAAGATCGAAAAGAACTTGCTCAAGAGATGTTTTTTCGCAACAAGTTCTTAAAGATTTAACCATACCTTAACTCACCAAGCACAATCGGGCTTTTCCGCGCGAAGCCTAACCTTACCGAGCCAAAACGTGTCCTGCCAAACCACATAGATAATCTCCTTTCATAGAGATTTATGAGATCCATGCCAAACCCTACCTGACCTACCTAACCTTACCTCACCGAACCGTGCCTTGTCTGACCATACCGCACCACAAAAATTTAATCTCCTTACAGAGATTTATAATCCATGCCATACCTGACCCGGCAGAACCTCGCATCACCTCATCTTGCTCCACAATACCAAACCGTACCTCACCCCACCAGAAAAAATTAATCTCCTTTCATAGAGATTTACGAGATCCATACTAAACTCTACCCAACCAGACCACTCCAAACCTAACTCTACCTCACCTAACCTTAAGTTTAATCTCCCTTTCGAGAGATTTAAATTTTATCAAATTTTGTTACGGTAAATCGTCCAAATAGTGGTCTAAAGTCTCCAAGTCCGTTGTGTTGTCCCGCAGATTGGAGAATCTCTCGAAGAATAGATCCGTCTCTATTCGAGTCCAATAGAAGATTATCGATTACTCTAAGAGTAAAATTTAACTTCCATTGTTCGAATTTTGGGCGGGTTCGTATAATTCTCGCCTTTCCAATAACAACAGGTCGAGCATCCAAAACATATCCATCTTGGATTAAAACAGGATCTTCTGGAATTATTTCTAGCCCAGAGTTTATGTATGTTTTAAAAGTTTTTTTTCCCTTTCCGCCCATTTTAAAATCTGATGAAGCTCCTTTTATAGATGCAAGAATATTCAGTCCCGGAATTATAATTTCTCCATCCTTGTTCTTATAAAGACAAAGTTCTGCCTCTTGCTCTGGAGTTGCCCTAGACCCACGAGAGTCTTTTGGCGCAGTCATTCCTCTTGTACTATGCATAAGCATAGGTTTTGTTCCCTCAATCGTTACATCAAATTCCATAAATTCCTTTTCAGGAATCGGTCTTATTGTCTCCATTTTCATCCTCCACCCAATCCATTCTCATTGTAGTATTAATAGTTGTCGAGTAACTAAATATGCTCAATCGTCTTACACTTCTCAGGAATCACAAAAGCTGTAAAAGTTTTTCCTCGATCTCCACTTTTAGGTCTGAATTTTAGAGCATCTACGAATGAGAAATTATCAAATCCTATTGGAACCGCTTTTCCATCTAGAATAGCATTCAATCCGTTTTCTTTATACATTCCGCCCGATTTCCCGCACTTACAAGTTCTATGCTCGAAGAACAATCTAACTAAATCGTGGCATTCTGGACAATAGATTAGTTTCATTCTTCTCCCTCGTGATAGAATAAATCAACCCCGTCATAGAAAAACAAATCAAGTGCTTCTTGGGACCTTCGAGCCAAGTACATGAAATCAGCAGGGCTTATTTCTTTATCAAACGGACGATCTCCTACGAATTGTAGATAGTATCCCTCTTTATCTTTAACAAAATAAGCAACCGAATAACAAAGATCTTTATTCCATTTGACAATATGTATTCCTGTTTTAGGATTTCCGTTTAATCCAACAGAATCCGTAGACCGTGCTTCTAAATCTCCGATTCTCTCAAAATAATTAAGTTCTATCACTCCAGTCCCATCCTCTTCAATTTACATTTTATTGCCCTTTCAGATTTTCCCATTATTTCAGAAAGATCTTCAATTGGAATTTCCTTATATTTTTCTGCAAGGAAATCTGTATCAAATTGAGACCAAACTTTTCTATTCGTTCTTTTGAGACCAATCTTATTTGCTTTAATCGCTATACTTTCTTTGGTCCTATCTAACGCTTTAGTCATTTCCTCCCAAGAGGCAGTTTCATAATTATCTTGGAGATATTCAATGTCTTGAGCGCTAAAATGGTGCAGATAATGAAAGTTACCAGATTCTAAACCAAGCTCTCTTATTCTTTTGGCAATTTGACCTTCTGATCTACCCCACAATTTCTCGCGCAGTTTGCTTCTTATGGGAATTTTTCCATACCATTTACGAATAATCCCATCTTCCTTTTTAGTAAAAGGATCTGGCATACTTATCTCCCATATCTGGTCATCAAGATTCCCTCTAAAGCTGTAGCAATCCTTTCTAAAGAATTACAGTTATCTCTCATGATACAGGATTCTTTTGATGGGATATAAGCCATACATTCTTCAAGCAAACATTCTTTATTAATTTTTGGGCAGAACAAGTAGGTTCACCTCGGACTTGTTTAAATCGACTTTTTGATCAAGAAAAGTTTTAGATTCATTTGACATCTTAATGTTGTTTTTCTGTTTTTTTATGAACTTTTTAAGCGTATGTTCTACAGTTGTATAGTTAAAACGATTCCACGGGAACTCGAAGAAAAACTTCCCATATTCGTATTTGACACGGATTTTTCCATCTTTGTCCCCATTCATTTTCCATATAACAGATTTGATCCTACGCTGTTTTAAGATATTTACAATTTTTAGGATTTTAGTCGCTGTAGCAATATCTTCATTTATACATTGGACTACAAACAGGTGGTTTTGTGGTAAAATCTCAGAAAAGTTATCCTCCAAATTAAATTTCATACTACTAAATGTACCCAAAACCTGTTTAACTAGTTCTCTTCTTGGAATAGATTTTTCTATATCCGTAAGAGGTTCCGATTTATTAAAAAATGGGAACATATAGAACTACTCCTTATATTCCTCAATTCTATCCAAGTAATACTGCTGTTCCTCAGAATTTAGTTTATCCCAAATTTCGGTGATCATTTGACCCAATTCTTGAGATGAAACCACCTGTAGCATTATATTCTTCTTTCCACATCCATTTGCTGTACATGTAGTTCTTACTTTGTTACCAATATACCACTGAAGTCCTTGGCAATATGGACACTTGATAAGTCGGATTTTATTCGTTTCGGAGGTTTCCATAGGGACTACACTTGATTTACACTTAGAGCAGGTAGTCCTAGAAGATCCTTTGTACCAAGTTCTCCAAGCCCAAGAAATATCGCACTTAGGGCATTTTACAAACTTTGGCATTGGTAAAATAATTGGATTTTCAGGGAGAAACATTAGAAGGGTCCTCCAAGTTTATATAATTTTTATAATATTCTTTTTTCATAAGATTTACCTTCCTATTCCTTCATCAACATTTAGTTCCTGCACAATCATCTTCCGCGCCTTGTTAACATCGCGCTTTCCTCCGCCAACAAGTTCCAAATAACCTTCAATAGAAACAATTTCCTTTGCTGTTTCTTCTCCAGATTTATTGGCGGTCATAGTTTGTGTAACATCGTAGAGTGCCTTTGAAGTATTTAAAAGCTTCTCGGCACATGCTTTAATATTATCAACCATATTTTGATCGATCATGGTTTAGTCCTCCAATCCAAAATATCTTCGCCAACCCTCTGTTCCAAAGAAATCCTCTTCATCTAGTTCGTCTAATTTTGTAACTAATTTCTTTAAACTAGATTTTGCATATTTTTCGTTAAATCCATCTATTTCATTTAGATCTAGCATAACATCACTCCATAAACATAAATCCTATACAGGTAATAATATCTTCAATGTTCATATCAGGGTATATAAGTTTCATTACTCTCTTTAGTCCGCTCCAATTTCGACAAGACGGATCGTGTTCATTATCGAGTATCCACTGAGGAATATCTTGAAATTTACAAACATGTAAAAATAAAACCTTTGCTGTTTTATTGTGGATTTCTACATCTGCTGTTGTATTTTGAATTTTTACAAGTTCTCCAATCTCATAGTTTCTATGTCCAGTACGAACGGTCACATTTAACCCGTCTTTAAAAATTGGATTTTGAAATCTGATTTCTTTCATAAAATTACCTCCAAAAATAATGGGTTACTGAAAAGCGGAACCCAGACGCTCGGGTTTGCACCCTCGCTTTTGGTAGTGGTCCTTCAGGACCACTACCAAGCCGCATCTGCTGTAGAAGCAGCGGGCTTTCCTTCGTCGATCTTAATTGGTTCCGCAGGCATTCCAGCGCTTATATCCTTAATAGCATAAGCTCTTATTCCTGGAGTATCCCTTTCTTTGTTTATGAATACCTTCCCGATTACCTGTACTATTCCAGCAAGGTTCCCTTTGGGACCAGTTACAGCATCAAATACCGCAGAATCTCCAATGATATTAATAGAATTAGCACTCATATCGGAGATTGTTGTGTATCCAATTTTGGTTCCCTTCTCTGGATTTTGCTTAACCTCAACAATTGCGTCCCCAAACATAGGTTGCAATTTTATAAACTTTCCTGCATATTCTCTGATTCCGCTAAGATCGGCAAGAATGTCGCAGGAGAGGCTCTCGTTAATCTCAATCTTCTCTCCAGAAGTAGCGGGTTTAGAGTTAAGGTTCCAATAAGGACCGTTCTCTCTCATAACTCCTTTGTAAGTTACGTTATGGTCTACCTTATAGTCCATCCACTCATCGAAGATCGTAGAAACTGTTCTTGCAGATACTGTGTTGTCTGAGTTCAGAACAAGAACCTCAAAAGATCTGGTCATGAGAGGATCGCTTGTTAACTGTCCATCTCTATTCTTCTTATAAAGAGGTTCCTTGACAAACTTTCCATCTTCACCCTTGGTTGGGTTCCCATCAGCATCTTTAACATTTCTCATTACAGGGCGGGGATCGTATGCTACCAGAATCTTAAATGCCATTCCAGAGGCGATGGCAGGAACCGTAAAAGTCCTTTCGGTAGTTCCAATATCGTTTATTCCATAGTTTGTATACCCATCCCTAATGGATTTGTTGACCTTTCCTCTATAGAATCCGGGTCTGAAAGACTTATTGTTCCAGTGGGTTGCTCTAATTCTTACGCATCCCTCTATCTGGCTTTCAGAGTGGAACAAATCGGTATTGTTTCCTACTGGGACGATGATGTATAGATTAGAGAATGCTTTACCATTCTTTGTAAGTTTTGCATCATCTTGAGACTCAAGATAGAATATAATTTCTGTATCTCCTTTAGATGCCGCCCTTTCACAGGCAATTACCTGATTAACTGCCATTTCCTCTACCGTAAGAACAGTAGCTTTTCCACCAACATTTAGGTTGAATGGCTTTGTCTTAGCATCCTGCAATACCTTAAATTTTGCAGAATACTTGTCGGTAAATACTTCCTTAGTAAGTCCTGTTGCTTCCATTCCGCGCTTTATTGCGCTTTCCAAATCGAATCCTTTTGTTGTCATATTATTCTCCTCTTAACAGTTAAATACTATCGTCATAGAATAAATAGTTATTGGTCCATTTTGATTCCAAGCGCAGCTATGACCATCGCTATTGATGTTGCGAATTCTTCTGGTGCCGTCATAGACCCTTTCGCCATTTCGGAAATAATTAACCAAGATCTATCGATGTTTTCTATTGACCATCCAGCCTCAAAAAGAATATATTTAATTTCGGCTTCCTCTTGGGATCGCATCATTGTCATAGATTTACTCCTTGTTTTTTAGAAGCCACTCGTTACTAATAGCCTTAAAAGATAGTCGCCCAAGTTCAAAGTCGGTATCTTCCGGAACAGATCTCAATACAATTCCCTCTCGGGGAACATCAGCAAATACAGATTTCCCGTCTGCTAATTTTAAGATCTCTTCTACTGAGTGATCTAATACCATTTCTCCTAATTGAGGAACCAAAAAGTCTTTACTCAGTCCAAAAGTCTCTATTGCATCTAAAATCGTATCATATTCTATATACTTATGACTATCTATATCATAAAAATTAAAGACTCTGTACTGGAGACCCTTTAATCCATATTTTCCTCCTTGAATCCCAGAACCAAATAGCTCTCCTTGAATAGCTATAGATCCACCAAGTTGTTTTAAAATTTCTTCTATATTATGTTTCGTAGCATAACTCCAATATGCGTTTCCGTTCCACTTATGTTCAAAATCTGGGGCGAGGTCTATGTTCCTACTACAAATATGAAGTCCGGTTTCGGGGTCAAGGAAACAAGACATTGATGTTCCATCAATTTTTTTAGAGATTCTAAAAGTTTTTCCTTTGTTTCGATGAAGAACATTTGGAACACTTTGAATTCTTATCTCGTCTGTTTTAGGAATTTGTCTCGGGAAATTTCCCCTAATTCGCCCTTGAAGAGACACAGGAACTAATTTCTCGTATTTTGTAATTCCAAGAATCTCGGAAACATTTTCTCCAATATAATAGTTTGATTCAGGCAAGAGAGAAAGTGGGAGACATAATCCTTGAGAAAGAATTCCTCTAAGTTTAAGAGTTTTTACTCTATATTTTCTTTCTTTTAAAAACTCAAATTCGGGTTTTTCTGGAGTTTGCGAATCAATTTCGCAATAAACGCATTTGTCCCCAACAGAGAATTCTCCCTTTTTAACAATTACATTCCATCCAAGAATTTTTGCGATCTCAATTCTGTCGGCATTTGGATGAGGCGTGATTTCCTCTATTGTTTGGACCGAAGCCATTTTTCTTTCCATAAACATAAAGAGGTTATTTTAGAATAAATAGTTTTTGCTCAGAAATAAACTAGAGGAACCTACAGTTCCTCTAGCATCTTAGTCAGCTCTTCAGTAGACTTAGTTAAGAGATCTGCGTTTTGTTTCTCAACAAGAATTCCAAGGATCTTTTGTTTCTTTTCTCTCTTGGAAGCTTCAACCTCTCGCGCAGTAGCTTCTTCTAGCTTAACTCCGACAATGTATCGGACAATTTCTACTTTGAACTCAAGGTCTGTTGTAGTCTTATTCTTCGGTCCAATTAAACTTTCCTCCTTCTCAACCTTTAGTTTCGAGTTTAGGGTTTTGAACATCCCATCTAATTCGTTAACCGATAGGTCCCAAAGGTCCTCTACGGACAATACTCCCTTAAACGAAAATCTAGTCTTCTCGCGCGTTGCTCTCTCAAAAATATTGCTCAAAATACCACCTTTATTACTCTATTTATGTGCCCTTCAATTCTAACTACAACAGAATTGCGTTGAGTTGAGCTGAATCCGATTCCAGATAATTGATCTACAGATGGAGCAACTTTCATTTTACTCCCAATTACCTCAAATACCCGTTTTTGTTTCAAAAGGTCTTCTTTTAGATACTCATTGAAAAACCCATTAGGATTTTCTTCATTTACACAGTCCTTCAACATGAAGAAATAGTGTTTATTCCCAATTCCATTCTGTCCATCCCAATAATTGGGAGACATCATAATTACAGATACTGGGTGGAATTGATTTGTGTCAAGGTTCCAAAGCTTTCTAGATGCCATTGAGGACGGGATTTTTTCGATGATTTTAAATCCATCAACTTTGTTGTACTCAACAAAAGCGACCATCACCTTTTCGCCCTGTTTCAACTCTTTGTTATATGTGAACGAATAGGTCTGTCCATCAAACTCAATCTCCGCAGTGAATCCAGATCTTCCGCCGTTATGACTATAGTTATGCACGAAGAATTTATATGTTCCCTCCTGCATCTTTCTAAGATCGGACCAAGTGATGTTTTCGACAGCTATTCCATCTTTTGTTTGCGTAAATGGACTGATGATATCTACATCAAGCATTCCTGTAGATGAGTGTACTCTTCCTCTATTTCCAAAGTAGATTTCGTTTGTATTTGGTTCTATACAATGAGCATCGAAATCATTTTCGTTATCATGATTTTCGTTCCATTGGATAGAGAACCTCAATACTCCGTCTACCTTTCCTCCCGCCGCTTTGACTCTCTGTTTCATAGAATCCGTCATATTTCCAGTGTATGCCCAAGAGAATCCATTATTCCACTTGAACATAGACGGAGATTTTAGATCTTGTGGGGCAATTAGGCTTACCAAATTCCTAATGTGACCGTTCTCTACCAAGACTTCAACGTTTTGGGTATTTGGTAAGATCTCTTTTATAAATCTGTCTATTGATACCTCTTCTACTCGATCAAAACTCTTGGGTATAACACCGATCTCTTTTGTCATCTCAGCGAATAGATTCCCTCCAAGGATTTTCTTAACAACATCGCGATTTGCAAATAGAATGTTGTTTACTGTAATATCATCCAACGTCGCGTGCCTGCGTCCGAGGGACTCCAAGTATCCGAGGTCTGTAATGGTCTTCTCGGCATCTTCAAGCATTTTCTTTGTGAAAACGGCTTTAGGTCTTTTGTAGTCACTTGGAGCAACTATTGCCTCGTACTTTCTAACTGCTTCGTCCAAATCTGTACCATTGGAAATATCAACAAGAAGAACTCCGATAGAATGATTCCTAATTTTTCCTATCACGGGTCCCACAATTGTGGATTGTTCCCAAACATAATTCTCTTTATCTGTGTCAGAAAGTGCAGCATACGTTTTTTGATGTTTCAAGAACGTTTCAAGTACGGTTTTCCATTCTTCTCCCTTGTATAAAGAGTTCTGAGAAATCAATTCCAAGACAGATAGAACCGCATCTTGAGAAATTTCCTCAAGAGATCTTTTGAAAACATCATGTACCGCTCTTGCGGAAGACTGAAGTTCTCCAATGGTAGAGCGAGATTTATTTACGAACCTCGACGGGAGTTCTACGTAAAAATGCTCCCAAGTCACAATATCAGATCCATTTTGCTCGAAGTTTCTTTCCGTTCCGAACTTAGAATCCTTTGTAACAAAAACATCTGTTACGGGATGAGACTTTACATACTCGGCTAGTGCTTTTGCTACGGGGTCATATCTTGTTCCAGACAGATCAAAGTCCCAGATAGTTGTTATTTTATTGTCTTTAATGGAAACAATATTTCCAAAAGACTTTATGAAATGTCTACAACAACTACAATCGTGTTCTGTCCGGGTCCTGTCCGGGTCCTGTAGATTGGATTTGTCCCTTCGGGGAAATAACTTAAATATATGTGCCAAAGGACATCTTTATCGAGGTCTACTACGAATAAGGTATTTACATCATTTTTCAGTACCCGAGCTATATGCTCTTGCATTTTAGTTCGGATTACTCCAAAAGGAGTTTCTTTCATTACCTGCAACATTTACTTGCCTCCAAGATATACTACTTCTTCTTAGTATAAGTAGTTTTCTATGGATTAATAGAATTAAAAAAAAAGAGGGAGAAGAGGTTTCAAGGGCAACAGATTATAGCCCGCGAGGAGGGATTCGGGCGCACTTTTACTCACCGGGAGAGAACGGTGAGGTTTGGAGTATAGAGTGGAGGCAAGAAATTATTCCCTTGAAACCCGAGTTCTTAATATATTTCTAATAGTATTTATATCTGACGGTTCAATATTTCTACAAATCTCAAAAATTCTTTGTCTTCCAATGGGAGACTGCATAATTTTTAAAAAAATAGACTCGTCGAGCATTTTAATCCCAAAAATCATCCTCATCAAAAGGTGGACAATCGAGCCACTCTTCGTAGTCCTTCCAAAGATCTACAATTGAGGCTAGAGGATCTTTAGTAATTTCATCCCAATTTATATCTTCTGATCTACTATTTTCAATCTCTAATTGCGCGAATCTTTTATATCTAGAATCTCGCTGCCAAAATATCTTCTGTTTTCCTCTAGAACAGTATGGGCAGTTCCCCATACATAATTGTCGGTAAGGATGGTAACTAACCCAATTAACTCGACTAAATCCGATGTCGTCATATGGACGTAAAGACTTATTATATAGTTTCTTTTCATCTTCTAAGATCTCTTTCTTTACCTCTGTCACAAACCATCCTCTAAATCCTGGCCCGCCCTCTAAAGGTTTCTTGTTGAAGATTCTTCTAGTTCTTGTCATAAATATAATTCCATATTCTCAAAATAGTCAAATCCGTGAACTTCTTCCCAGTCTATATTTCTAATTTCAGAGTTTAAAAATCTTTTGCTATTTTCCTCTCGTTCGCGAAGATATTTTGTAACTTTCCAAGCAAAACACATTGGACAGGCATTAAACCTATCAAGACGAGATCGTCTCATACACTATTCTCATTACGTCTTCTTGGTACTTTTTCATTCTTTCTTTTTTAATTGAAGGATTATTTTTAATGTCTTTAAACATTTTTTCTAGCATTTCTTCTTTTGACTTATCTTTTAATAAATAAAAATTTAAATTCTTTTCAATTTCTTGTAGATCCAAAATTAATTTTGGTAAAGATTCAAAGTCTACAGAAATTCCACCATAATCAGAGGAATCAATACAAATCTTTTCTCCCACATAAGGACCATAATTATGAATAAAAACTTTAATCACCAATATCCATATCCCCTTTCTTTAGTTGGTCTCAAAAGCTCTCCAAATTTTTTAAATAATTGTTTTTCTAAACATCTGAAGGATTTGTTCATGGCTCTCCGCCGCTTTGGCGGATCGTGGTCAAACCAATAGTTTTGTATTTTGTAAGTTCTGGTCATAACAAAACTATCCAAGATTTTCCACTTAGTTGGACATACATCAAAGCTTCCTCCAGAGATTTTCTGCTGCATCTTTTAAAAGCATATCAACAATTCCTTCTACGGATTGGTTTGTTCTTTCGGAGATTTTCCGCAGAATTTCAAGGGTATCATTTTCGATTATGTACCACGATTCATTTTCTCTCCTTTCTTTTTCTAAATAGTCATTCCATGTTTTATCTATCTTTTTGGAAGTTTCATCCGCTCTGTCGAGAGCTTTCTTCAAATCCTCTTGAGTCATAGAGTTAAATGGGTTCATAATGGACACTGAGGGAATCGAACCCTCACATAACTGTGCCTTCCGAAGAGCGTCCTCGGATGTTTATTGAAATTCCGCAACAACCTCAATAAACATCCTTGTACATTAATATCCTCTGGCGAGGATAATCATTAAAGCGGTCTAGGGACCTTCGTACTATATACTTTTCGGGGTGCAAGGGGTTTTATATTCTTTTCTTCGGCTATTAGTCTTAGGTAAATAGTAGTTGAATTTTCATCATAGTCAAGTTCGTCTACTTCCGTAAATGTTTGGTTGCTTTCTCCAGAGAGCCCCGTTCCCACACCAATCAATCCTTTAGAAAAGCTTCGCGAGGTATTTTCTGACGTAGTATAACTCATTGATGAGTTATTAGAATAGTTCGTCAACGTATCCCAATTTCCAACACCATACGTTACAATAGATGGCATTGGTGGTCTGTAAGGTTCTTGCGGAGGAACATAGCGATAAATCCAAGGATTAGAAGAAATAGCAGATACTCTCTTTTTGGTTCCAGGCTTAAAAACTGCACAGATTAGACCCATCTCAGAAGAGTTTGTATCTATTTTAGATTGTCGAGCTTCTATAGAGTTCTTCTTGTATGCCGTAAATCTCTGCGTAGAATGCTCGGGTCTTTCCAAGAGAATATTCTGTCCATGATCCAATCTATAAATTCCGCAAGGCTCTCCATCGATAGAAATCTCAACATCACATGGTTTAGCAATACTTCCTTCTTTGTGTCTATTGAAAAGTCGTACAGCGTATTGTTGTCCGTGCTCAACCGTAACATATCCTTCTGCATCTTCTGAGATACATGGGGAAATTGTCATCCTAAAACCGTTTAGTTCTACCATATTTTTAACACCCTCCCTAGAAACCGCCTTAGAGACGGAATTGGAGTTCGAAAAAGTAAAGGTTTTGTTTCTATTTATACTTTTTGGTATTCCAATGCCCTAATATAAAGATTGAGAAGAATTGGCATAAAA
>Ga0172377_10002866_pt1 | contig 17688 bp, 22 predicted proteins | sample Pumphouse3metaG_FD_119749 | JGI IMG/M metagenome (GOLD analysis project Ga0172377, IMG submission 119749) | Leachate microbial communities from a municipal landfill in Southern Ontario, Canada - Pumphouse #3 metaG | ecosystem: Engineered > Solid waste > Landfill > Unclassified | place: Canada...
AGAGAGAGTCAACAAAAGCAAAACGGAAACGATCGATATTGCAAAAGCACTGACCATAGGAGCTGGGTATCAAGTATCCGTAGGTGCTAGTAAGAATGAGAGCGTCGGAATTAGTAGTACGGAGCAAGTCGGTGCGATGAAATATACCATTGTGGGACAACGATATGAACTTCAAGTTGGTGCGAGTTCTATTATCCTTAATAATGACGGAACGATTATGGTACAGGGAAATAAGGTATCGATTATCGGAAATGAACATGTCGAAATCAAAAGTAAATTAGTGGATATTAATTAAGATGGAATTAACGAACTACACCCCTTTTCCCGCATTGGCATGGGAAAGCAGTGATTCGGTGAATAAATGCTATGTCACGACGCTTTGTCGTGCAAAATTCAAATTGGTACTGCAAAATTCGGATAGCAATCAATTGCGATTGTCGTTAGACCCTAAGCAAGGGGATTTATTTGGAAGTGACGTATATATTGATGAAGATGATGCTCGGACATTACGTTATCCATCCGACTATGTCCCTTTCAAACCGAATGGCGATTTGATTGTGAACGGACAAACATATTCTCCCGAAGGTATTCCTCGAGGAGAATGGAACTGTGCCGTCAAAGTTTTTGATCCTGAAGAGAAGCTTCTTTTAGAAAAAAGATTACATGTTTGCGGAAAACGGTTCTGGCGTAAAACATTTTTGGGTTGGAAATTGGATAAACCGGAAGTATGCAGTCGTATTCCGATTCACTATTCCTATGCATTCGGAGGAAAAGCGGTACTCGGAAATCAAGAAGAGATAGTTGATGATTATAATCTTTCCGGATGCGGTATCGTCCACAAAAAACAGATTGATAAAGTGATTCAAGCACCACAAATTGAATCGCATGACAATCCGATCGATCCGGATAAACCTTATGAAGTGTATTTACCGCAAGGTTTTGGAGCGATCGATAGAACATCATACTATCGGTTGCAACATGCCGGAACGTATGATAAAAAATGGTTGGAAGAACATCACCCTGATTTACCTTCTGATTTTAAAGAAGCCTATCATCAGTCTGCTCATCCTGATCTTATAATGAAGGGCTATTTTCTTCCCCGTTCATCGATACGATTAATACATCTTTCGAAAGAGATGTCTGAAGTGTCTTTTGTACTTCCGTCGTATACTTTTGCATCGCTACATACCACAAATACGGCTCAGATCGAACAAGCGATGAATATCGATACCGTCATAATCGATATGGATGATGAAGATCAGAGTAATTGGAGCGTTTATGTGTCATGGCGTAGCCGCCATCTTATCGATGAGACGATTCAAAAAGTCGAGATAGTACTGCATGAAAAATGATACTCCTGCAATAGAGTCACTCTAAACAAACAATACTTCCGTGTTATCGATGCTATAATCTCCCGATAAGATACGAGGAGTAGGCCGTGAGTACGATCATCATGATGTTCATACTGCCATTGGGCATTGCGGTCTATTTTTGGGATCGTCGTAATTACGCACAAAATCTTGATATTTTTCGGGAATACATAAGACAAACAAGCAGTGCCGATTTGACGGAGAGTGAAAAAATGGATCGGATCGATGAGATGTTTTATCAAAACGGCTATACCCGTATCGAACGCTCTTTACACTCTCTGACGGTTGAAAAAAAACATTTCAATATCGGAATTCTTTTTATCTCGGTGGGTGCTTTGACCTATTTCGGGTTGTTGTTGTATCTGCTCTACTACCGTTTTGTACTCAAACCTCGTCAGATATGTATCGATCTTTATGCGCAGGAGACGATGCGGACACGTGGATGCTAAAAGGTAATTGTTATGTATGAGGCGTGAAAAAACTGATTTTATCCGACGGTATTTCTTCTTTGCTCGTCATATCGAATACTCCTTCAACTTCTTGTTCTCGGATATTATTATATTGTCCGATATACCCGTGAGGCAGCGTCGTTTCCGCAAAATAGTATTTTTCCCCCTCAAATGTCACATAGGCATTAGGGCGTCGTATTTTGCTCTCATCCGGCAAATGTATCGTGAGAAAGGCATGCTCTTTTGTCATGATCAATAGACAGCGATAATGTTTTTGCAGCAGCAGCGTCGCCAACAAAAACGATTTCTCATCACAGTCTCCTCCGTTTTGATTGATGACGTCGGCAGGGGTTCGGCTCTGCGTACTCTCTTTGTACGGAATCTTCAGGACATATTGATAGGCACGGTCGATGTCGCAAAAACTGTCGCCGTCGCATCCATCGGTTAGAAGGTCAACAAACGGTTTCATTTCGCCGTGTTCATAGACGTCGTATTTATAGAATTGATCGTGTATTTTGACCATCCCTTTTCGTTTGCAGTATTCCTCGTCGGTTTCGGGAGGAATGTTGGCTCTGGCATAAATGGAATAGGCAATGATTCCGGCGGTGCTATACAATCCGATACGGTATAAAAGGCGTCGATTAAAAAAACTCATTGATATTCCTAAGAGAAGATGTCTGCAATCATTATCATATTTTAAAACTAATAATTATTTAAAATATTATTATATTTGATTTGAAGTTCAATTATATATTTATTATTTTGATGATTCGGATTATTCGGTTACTTTTACCGTGTATGATTTCGAGTCATATTAATCCAGGGTACACAGAATGAAAAAAATAGTCTTTGTCGTAGTCGGCTTTGTCGTAGCAATACAGTTTATAAGACCCGATTTTCATAATCCGGCCGTCGATGAGAAAGTGGCGTTAAATACCGACGCACATGTCATGGGTGTTCTCAAAAATTCCTGTTACGATTGCCATTCGAACGAAACAAAATATCCGTGGTATCACAATGTAGCCCCGGTATCATGGGTAATGTCGAACAATATCCAAAGCGGACGCAAAGCCCTCGATTTTTCGAACTGGGCGAATATCGATCCGGCGATCAAGCTCCAACGGTTGGAACGTGCCAAGCAAGTAATAAACAATGCGATGATGCCCAAAAGCGAATATCTTTTGATGCATAAAAATGCCGTCTTGAATTCAAAAGAAAAACAAATTCTGGAACATTTTTTCGATGAAGAGATTCAGAAAATACAACGTTCCTAAGAGAACGAAAAAGAGTCGTATCACATTTTTATTGTAAAAATTGAGAATTTCTATCAATTTCTTTCGTTAGGTATCGTTTTTCATGTATAATCTTCGGTATGAAAAAAATACTCATTTATACGCTGGAAGTGGATCCGAATCTTATCGCACAACAACTCGGCAAACAGTATGATAGCGTCGTATGTTTGGAACTTGAAGATGCGATGGAGAGTATCCGTTCTGCTGTTCCCCATTTGATTGTCTCCGATTATAAAGCGCTTCGAAAAGCAAACAATGCCTTTCATAATGCATTAAACAATGACTTTATCCTGATCGATGTCCCCGTAATCGCTATCGGAGGTTCATCCGAAGATGAAGAATCGTTGTCGACAAAACAAAAACTATACACCTTTAACATCAAACGCTGCATACATGCCAACTTCGATAATGCCGCACTGATACGAACCGTCGAAGCCGAGCTCAACAAATGGAATCCGAATTTAGGGAGCTATACCCATCGGTTCGTCAAATCGTTGTTGCTTTTTGCCGATTCAAAAAAATTTGAGCAGCGGATGCGGATATACCTGACCTATGTGCTCGCCCATTATCCGGGACTTTCAAATGAGACCGTTTCAGATATCAAATTCGCTTCCGCTATTCTCTCTACTACTTTTACGACGCAAGACTATGCCAAACTCGTCGAGTTTTATACAAATATGCGTTTTGCCAAACCGATTTTGCGGCTGCTTAAAAATGTGTATTCTCCCGAAACTCTCGAAGAAGAGATCGTTGCGTCCGTATTTCGGCTTGAATATCATCTCAATACCCCGAACGTGATTAGCGGATCGATGCCGCCGATGGAGGGGATACGTCCGGAGATTGTCGGCTATTTGCGTGAAACCTACGGCGACAATCGCAGATTTCTCCAAAGCTATAAAGATATTATCCCTTTTTGGGAGGATGTCAGCGGCATGTTGTTAAAAAATCCTCATTTCGGCGATGAAACGATCAGTATTTATTTGGACGTCGTTCAGGAATGTTTGCTGCTATGTGTGATCGAATCGCATAATGCGTATCTACGGTTTGAAGAGGGTACGGAAACATTCTTCGTCTCGATAACGCCGCAAGCTATGAATAAAAGTGAAGCTCTACGGTTATTTACGGAACGAGAGTGGCACAAATATTCTGACATTTCCGTAAAGCGGGATGCTGAGATGATATCGATCATTTTAGGAAAAGAAGAGGTAGCGCAGGAGTATATGTCCCTATCACTTCCTGATGGGCTTCAGGTCGAAAAACTGCTGCATAACGAATACGGAACCGCGCACTATACCGCTTCGGAATACATTCAGGATATGGGCGGGCTGGAGAATATCGAGGAAGAGCTTCACCTCATGGATGACGCAATTGCCGAGATTGTAGGACTTTTGGCTGATAAAGAGAATTTGGCTCAGGAATCGACACGCAAAATCATGATCGGATTTATCCGCGAATACCGTGAAATCTTACAAAACAGTTTTTACGAGTTTCAGGCGATTGCTCTGACATTGTTCAAAATTGAAAACCTTCTGGAAGGGCTTCAAAATCATGAGGGGATCGATCTGTCGAAGCTTCGGATTTTGCTTGTCAGTATTTTTGACGATTTAACCGTATGGAAGACGACGGTGTTTGAACAGCAAGCAGCTCCGGATATCAATTATCTGGACAGTTCGATTCTTAGCTCTTCGTATCAAGTTGAGGCATTGTTTTTTCCTCCAGAACCAACTGCCGTTGCGAATGACGATGACGATTTTGAGCTATTTTAATAAGAACATATAATGCATATCATAGGTAATAGATATATGTATGGAGTGTGTTATGGCTGTTCTTATTACCGACTTGTGTATTAACTGCGATGCGTGCATCGATGAATGTCCGGCGACGGCGATCGTGAGTGCCGACGATTCCCCGCTGAGCGACGGGGAATATACCTATGTCAAACCTGAAAAATGCATCGAGTGCGTCGATTCTGCCGTCCCAAAATGTGCCGATGTCTGTCCGACAGAGGGATGTATCGTCTGGGATATGCCCTACATTCCTGAATATAACGATTATTTTGTCAACAGCGGCGAGTATGTGATCCGTGTCCATAAGAGCAAAGGGCTGATGTCACCGGAGGTGAGTCCGATGCCGTGGCGTGAAGCGATTACGATGGATGAAAGGACAAAACGGGTGAGTGTGGGAGAGACGCTGAAACTTTATAATTGATGGCGGCGTACTTTTCTCCCTAAAAAAGAAAAGTACAAAATGCGGTTTATGCGTTAATGATTGCCATGTCCCCGGTCATCATGGTTTTTCTTACCGTGTTCATTTCCGCGATGGTCATCCCCTCTGTCATTTCTGTGGTCACGATGCTGTTCTTGGTAGCGCGGAACGTATTCGCGTTCATACCAGTCATCATGTACAAAATAGACGCGTTGATTACAGGCATGATATTCATGGCAGTGTTTGCTCCAATGTTTGGCATGTCCGGGCGGAACACGCAGATAGATCGGAGCCCGTCCCATCGGTACTCCGCGGTCAATGACGATCGGTTGAGCGTAAACGAGTCTGGGCTGCGGGAAATTGCCGATATCAATCTGACCGTAAAAACCCGGTTGACCGATACTGACGGAGACACCGACATCAGCGGCAAGGGTTGAAGTAGTGATAGCCGCAACGGACATTGCGGCTGTTAAAAGAAAGCGTTTCATAATACCTCTTTTCAATCTTTATGGATGTCTTACTATAGCATATTAATGAGACTCTTGGAGGGAGGTATTGTTAACGAATGTAACGCGACGTATTATTGTCATATTTGTTTTTTACTATACAGATGGGATACGATTCTGGACTGATATTCCATGTATTCGTTCAGCCCCTGTTCACCTAAAAGTTCAGACAGCTCTTGCTGCGTATGTTCAATGAATGCCGTCGCGATTTTCATTAATTCCATCCCTTTTGAAGTTAGTAAAACGGCTTTTTCTTTTTTATTCTCCCCCGACTCGAATAGAATATAGCCCAGTGTTTCAAGTTTTAGTAGGTTTTTGTGCATTGCCTGTCGGGTATATCCGATTTTAGATGCAAGGGTACTTGGATTGATTCCTTTGTATTCATCGATATAGGGAAACAGAATGATTAGGGCTTGGCTCAATCCTTCAAACCCCTGAGCCGTAAGCTCGTCCAATATAAGCCGATTAAATATTTTACTGGTCTCTAACGATAAAAAGCAGATTGACATTGTAAACCTAGTTGACAATTTTGTTCTATTGAATTATGATTCTATAAACCATTCAAGGAGTATAACATGAGATACCTTCTGCAAGTCGATTTTCCCCACAACGGACCGTTCGGCGACGAACTTAGTGCTCTAATGAGCGATCTGGCAAAAGACATTGCTACGGAGAAAGGGCTTATATCCAAGTTTTGGACGGAGAACGAAGCGACCAAGGAAGCCGGGGGGATCTATTTGTTTGACAATGCAGAAGATGCCGAGCGGTATTTGAAAAAACATACCGAGCGTTTGGAAGCATTCGGATACACCGATATCCGCGGCAAAATTTTTGCGATAAACGAAGCGTTGAGTGCGTTATCGATTCCGGCAAAGTAAATCTATACCGATTCTATCAGCGCATCGCACGCCTCTTTGATACGGATAAACATCTCCTGAGAACCTCCGGCATCGGGATGTGCTTGTTTGGCAGCTTTTCGATAGGCGGATTTAATCTGAGACAGCTCCAATATCCCCTCGATCGGCAGATTTAACAGCGTCCGATATTCATATTGGCTGGAGGGCATGGCATTGACTTTGCGGCGGTTGTTTCTTTCGAGTTTTTCGAATGCTTCCCTTTGTGACTGAGAGCGGCGTCTCATTGCTGCTTTGCGGAGTTCTTCTCGATTTTCCTGCCATCGTTCTTTAGACATCACCTCGCACTCGGCAAAGCGGATCAGGCCGTTAGCGGTGAGTTCATCCAGAGAAAACGGTCCGACCATGTCATAGGGTGCTTCGAGCCAGGCGAGACTCGCATCCGTATCGATCCGCCCGATTGTGACGAAATCGCGAATTCCGATCGATCCGTTCCAGATGATCCACTCTATCTCTTCGATCTCTTCTAAGTATTCTTGCATGCTCTTTCTCCTGCCGTGGGATAAAAGGATTTTTATTCCTAATGCAAAATATGTGCTACAGCGGTGGAACGCTAAATGAATATCGGCATTAAAAAGGGTTTCTATGGCGAAAAATACCACTCCACCGAAGGTCATCCTGCTCAAGGGCAACGGAGGGATCACGGTCAACAACGAGATGATGGAACTGCTCACGATCACCCTTGCACACGGATGTATCGGTTTGCCGCTCAAATCGTTGTATGCCGAGAACGTCTATATCGTAAAGGACAGAGAGACATTTTGGGAGATACACAAGCAGATCAAGGAAAAACCGTGCTGCTTCGTTCATGCCATCGACGGACTGGATGAAGAAGATATGACACGGATCAAAGCGCAGAACGTTACGTTTGTGTAGAGGATAGGTCTTTATGAGAATGGCGAATGCATCTCATTTACTAGAAAGCCAAAAGGGGACGTTATGGATTTTTTTTGTCAGGCATGCGATTTTGTGATCGATGTGGAGATGATAGCCGAGCTGGATGGGGGCAAATGCCCATCATGCGGAAAACTGGAAGGATTCGGAACCGTTCCGAAACATTCGATGCCGAACAGCGCGAATGCCCATGTATTGAATGATACGGATTTTTTAAATCAGGACGGCATCGAATAAAACGAGAGCGATGATAATTTTTCCCATGTTTTCCCTTATTCTCTCAACCAAGAGAAGGCATCTTCCGTCGATTCGAAATAGTGTATCTTTGCATGGGTGAACCAGTTGCCTATGGTGACGGCGGTCTCTTCCCATCTTTTGTTTCCGACGAGGGCGATTTTGGTAAAGACTTTGTTGTATTTCAACCCGAATTTAAAATCGTCCCAGAGTGCATGAAGCTCATAGCCCGTAAACTCTAGCAGATCGACGAGAACCTTGACGTCCGGTTTGTCGATCCCCGCGAGAGCATTGTCCATCATGGGATTAAGCAGTTCGTAATCGCTGTGCGTGAGTTTTCCGACTATTTTCATTGTTACCGTGAATTCGTTTTCGCTTTGATCGATCGTGATGTCGATAGCATGTGATGGCATGGCAGACTCCTCATAGTGGTATAGGAGTTATTGTAGCATATCGTATTGTATAGCGGAATTCGGTATCTTCTCTCGCTAAAGAGAAAAGCACAGAGAAGGTTTAAAATGCGGGGCGAGGGAAGGGTATAAAAAGTACTGTCCCCTTTTTTCTATCTTAATTAACGGTAAATTGCTGTCTCGTGACTACGCCCCAATACGGATCGTCGTAGGACGCTTCGGTATAAACCGTTTCATCAAAGTGTTCAATCGTTTTACGCCAAAAAACGGTGGCGTATTCGGCTCCTCGAATCTGTTTGATCTCCCACTTTCCGGGATAGTTTTTCCAAATAGTGTGGGCAAACCGCATTCCGACGGTATTTTTTCGAAAATACGGAAGGATGTAAAACTCGCACACCTCATAGGCTTGAGCTTCTTTTGAACAGATCGCGGCGATTCCGGCAGGGAGATCGTCGATGATAAGCAAAAAACCCAGAGTGTCGTCTCCTAGACGAGTATCGAGTTCGAACAGACCCGACGCATTCGGTTTTTTGCCCGTGATCGGTGAGAACTCCGCTTCGTAGTACTGCACGAGGTTGTGATAGATATGCGAATTGGCATCGGTAACAGGGGTTATTTTCATAGGTTTTGGCAGTACTTTTTTGAGGCGAATTGTAGCAGAAGTTTTTGTCCCCGATTTTAGTTCGGAAGTGCGAGAAACAGAAATCGCAAATTTGATTCTCTCGCAAATTTTAATAAAAACAAAAGATATTATAATTATAATTGATTCTTAATATTAAATAAAATTAGTTCCTTTTCTTTGGAACGTAAAAAGGCTTCATCATGAATACATTGGAGTGGTTTAGTCATTTGGAAAATATACATGGCAGACAGATAGTGGCAAAAATGTTTGCTATCGGTGCATGGAAGATCGATTTTCATGAAAACTCACCGACCTTTGTTTGTTATGCGGAACGTGAGTGTAAAACGTGTCCTAATTGTTCAAAAGAACGGTGTTTGTGTTCCATCGAAAGTACGGAGAAAATCAGCCACTCGTTATATCATAAACAGATGTTAATTTATTGCTCGGAGTTCATGGAGTTTTGTTAATGAATGTGGAGTAAAGGGGAGGGAATAGAAACGTATTCTATTCCCTTTTAGAAGATTTATTATTTGTTCAGTTCGTTATCTTTCCAGTATTTTGTCCCCTGAATCGTCGCTTGCAGTGCCAAACCGTTTTGAGTCAATTTATAAAGTCGAATTCCCGGTGCGACGGTAATGGCTGCACCGTATGCATCCCCTTTATCCGCAAGTTTTGCGGCGGCATCCGCTTGAGCGTTTGCTTCCCATCCCTCATTTACGAATCGCTCAAACACCTCTTTGTTTTCGAAGAGAAAGACGGCTCGGAAATCTTTGATCCCCAGCCCGAATCCTACTCCTCCGGAGGCCATATTCATATAGGTATTCATGCCGCTGCCGTTTACGTGGGCCACTCCCGTCCCTCCTTCGGCGGAGAGGAGAACGAGGTTTACTCCGACATTGCTAAATGCTGCATATCCGTAGGACTTGGCAATCATCTCTTTAGCTTCCGGTGCGTGTTTGTAAAGCAACTGCAAAGTCTCGTTACTCGTCTGTAGACGCTCTGCGCGTTTTTCCTCCAATGTTTTTCCGCTCCAAAAACCTGAAAACATGATGATAGCTGCTGCTGCCCAAAACAGCATTAAAAACGATCGGGCGGATAACCCTGATCTTGGTATGATTCGTTCCATAACTTCCCCTTTCATAGTGACTTTTGACTGTATCTATTGTATCTAAGATTTTAAAATCAATCATAGAATCAAGTGTTTTCAAACAATATTTATTAAAAATTAAGTTTCTGTCGTTTTTTATCTGAACACATGCGTAGACAAAAATGTGTGTGTCTGACATCTCTTTATGAGTGTCCGACACAGCTTTTAGTGATCAATCTTATTGTGTTTGAGTCAGGTTCGGAAGTTCGTTGGAGAGGATATCGAGATTCGGTAGCATGACGATCTCGATACGGCGATTGAGCGCTTTTCCCTCTTTGGTGGCATTGTCGGCGCGAGGCTGATACTCTCCATACCCTGCAGCCGAAATATTCTGCGGCATAACACCCTCGTCGATCATCAGATGAACGACAGTCAGTGCGCGTCCCGATGAAAGCTCCCAGTTGCTCGCAAACCGGTCGTTATGAATCGGAACGGTATCCGTATGCCCCTCGATTTGGAAGCGGCGCTCCGGCAGCTCTTTGAGAACATCGGCGATCTCTTTGAGCGTCTCGGTACCTCCTGTGCTTATCGTTGTGCGTCCGGTCGGAAAGAGGACGTCTTCGGGCAGGTTGATGACGAGGCGGCCGTTTTCGATCGATACCGTCAGTTTCCCCGCATCGATCATTTTTTGGAGCTTATCGACAAAGTGAGCATAGATTTCATTGCGTTTTTGGGTTTCCGCTTCGATTTGGCGAAGGGTATCGAGCTGTTTTTCGGTGAGGTTGAGCTTGGCTTGCAACTCTTGCAGTTTTGCTTGTTTATCGGATAGCTCCGAACGGCTGGTATTCAGGGATGATTCCAGTCGGTGGTACTCCTCGTCCAACTCTTTTTTCTTTGTTTGAAGTGCGTTGATCTCATCGTTATAGCGCTTGATCTCTTCTTGATTTTTCTTGATTTGGAGCTGCTGTTCCTGAATGGTCTTTTGTGCCGAACCTAAAGCGGCCCGCGTGTTTTCGAGTTCTTGCAATGTCGCTTCGTGGGTTTTAGTAGTTACACACCCGGTATTGAGCAACATTACGCCACATAGGATGGATACGGTTGTGAGTCTCATGATCTTCTCCTTTTGATGGGGTAGGGATCATTATAACTCAGATAAAACAATGTCAAAAATCTGTCCTTTTCTTTTTAATAAGAAAAGAACCAAAAGAAAATCGCCGCTCAAACAGGACGCTTCCAGCCGATTCGGCACGTCTGCCATCGGCTGGGCTCTCGGTGTGTTTTCGCGGCAGGATTTTTGATGAAATCATTTTCGCATTGCGAAAATAGATAAATAATCCCCGTGATCCAAACCCTAGAGCCGTTCCGAAGGCAGTAGTGCCGAGAGGAACGCGTTCTTGGATTGCGGTATGCTCTTTTCAGAGAAACATCCCTTCGGGAGCACTTCGCTTGTTTTGGTATCTTTTCTCGCTAAAGAGAAAAGTACAGATCAAAGTTTGAAATGTGAGGTGAGGGAAGGTGCATTAACATTTAACGCCTGACCTGTATGCTTTAGGGCTATTGTTTTTTGAACCCACTTAAAACTTTATAGTGAATTTGATTTTTTTCATTTCCAAAAAATAAAAGATTAACACCTTTAATATAAACTTCATTATCGCCGGCATGGAGTTCATAACTTACATCCTGATAAAAGGCTGGTCTTGCAAAGTCGTTTAAATATTCTCGGTATTGTATTTTTAATTCACCTTTGTAACTTCCATTGTAAAGTAACTCTTTTTTTAATCCTTTGGTAGACACATTTAACAAAACTTCTTTATAGGGAATTGGTGTTTCAAGTTTATTCCATGTTCCAAGCATTATAAGTGGAACGCGAACTTCTGTGAATTCATTTGATTTTGTATTCGCTTTAAAACAGACACTATCATATGGACCGACTAATGGATCAATATAAGTTTTCATTTGCGAACAATACTGAACTTCATCCCCAACAATCACTTTTATTAGTGTATCTGTTTCTGCTATACTGATCTTTCCTAAGTAATATGATTTATCTATTCTATAAACTAAATTAGCAATAGGGGTACTAATATAATCGAATTCTTCGTACAAAGAGTCACCAATATTCGCGATACTTTCCACGTTTAGTGGAGGTGTTGATCCAACTTTCTTTTCCGTAAAATAGACCACTTTTTGTGAACATCCAGAAAAAATTATTGCAAGTATACTAGTTATAAAAATGATTTTTCTCATCTTAATTCCTTTTAAATATTGTATCTAAAAAATTTAAAATGTAGATTTTTGTGAATTATGAAAGCTGGATTCCCGCCTTCGCGGGAATGACGGAGAAGTTTCGTTCGTAGTGAGCATGTCGAACCATGAACTTGCCTTTCGACAAGCTCAGGGCGAACGGGGGATTACAGCGCTTTCGCCATAATACGGTTAAGACGTGCAATAAACCCTGCGGTATCGGCTAACGTCTCACCCTCATACAGTTTCGCCTGATCGAGCAATACATGCGCCGCATCGTCGATAAGGTTCATATCCGCTGAATCGCTGAGCTTTTTGATCAACTCATGGTTCGGATTGATTTGGAGGATCGGTTTCGGAGCTGGGAAATCCCCGCCCATTTGCCCGAACTGCTTCATCATCTGCGCCATCATGTACCCTTGGTCTTCTTTGTCGATTTTCAGACATACGGCGGATTCGGTGAGATCGAACGTCGTTTCGACTTTCGATACGTTTTCCCCAAGAGCATTTTGGAGCTGTCCGACGAAGCCCTCTAATCCTTTGGCTTTCTCTTCATGCTCTTTTTTCTCCTCTTCGGACTCTTCGAGTTTCGCATCGGTGACGTTGACGAATTTATACTCGTTGTACTCGGTTACCATCGGGAATACGATCGTGTCGATCTCTTCGTTGAGGATCAATACATCGATCCCTTTGGCTTTGAAACGCTCTAAGGCAGGGGAGTTTTTGAGCATTTGGAGCGACATTTTCGCCGTGATGTAATAGATCTCTTTTTTCTCTTCGTCCACGCCTTTGACAAACTCGCTGAACATGACCGGCTCAGTAGAGTTTAGGGTGTTGAGTTTGAGAAGTTCCAAGATTTTCTCACGGTTTCCGAAGTCGCTGTATAGACCCTCTTTGAGGACGTTTCCGAACTCTTTGTAGAACGCGTCGTATTTCTCTGTATCGTTTTCAGAGAGTTTAGAGAGTTCGCCCAATACTTTTTTGACCGATGCGTTTTTGATCTTCGCCATAACGCGGTTGCTTTGGAGGATTTCACGGCTGACGTTGAGTGGAAGGTCTGCAGAGTCGATCACCCCGCGCAAGAAACGCAAATATGTCGGCATAAGTTCTTTTTCATCGTCGGTGATGAATACACGGTTGATGTAGAGTTTGATACCGCTTTGGTAATCGACGCGGTACAAGTCCATCGGCGCTTTAGACGGCACGTAGAAGAGGGTGGTATATTCCAAAGCTCCCTCTGATTTGTTGTGCATCCATACGAGAGGCTCGGAAGAGTCGTGCGCGATGCTGGAGTAGAAATCTTTGTACTCTTCGTCGCTGATGTCGCTTTTGCTGATCGTCCACAATGCATTCGCTTTGTTGATCTGTTTGTTGACGATCTCGTTGTGACCTTTCTCTTCGCCTTCTGCCGGTGCTACCCACTCCTCTTTGTCCATGAAGATCGGGAACGGGATGTGGTTGGAGTATTTTTTAACGATAGAGTCGATACGGTGCGTTTCTAGGAATTCTCCCTCATCATCTTTTAGATGCATGATGATGGTTGTACCGTGAGAATCGCGTTCTGCAGGCTCAAGATCATATTCTGACCCCGCCATTGACGACCATTTGTACGCTTGATCTTCGCCCGCTTTGCGAGAAATAACTTCAACTTTGTCCGCTACCATGAACGATGCGTAGAAACCGACACCGAATTGTCCGATGAGTTTGGAATCTTTTTTCTGATCGCCTGAGAGTTTTTCCAAGAACGCTTTGGTTCCTGATTTCGCGATGGTTCCGAGATTCTCTACGAGATCCGTTTCGTTCATCCCGATACCGGTGTCGGAGATGCTGAGTGTTTTCGCCTCTTTGTCGATAACGATGTCGATGCGCGGAGCGAAGTTGACCCCTTTGTAGTTTTCGTCGGTAAGGACGAGCATGTTTAGTTTATCAAGTGCGTCGGAGCTGTTGGAAACCAACTCGCGGACGAAAATCTCTTTGTTGGAGTACAAAGAGTGGATCATAAGGTGCAAGATTTGTGAGACTTCAGTCTGGAACTGATGTTTTGCCATGTGACTGTTTCCTTTAAATTGTAAAATTTTGAGCTGTGATTGTAACAAAATAGTTTTAATAATGCAAGAAGTATCAATTAAGTTTAGTGTAATTGACTAAACTTACTTTTTTGACGTTGTATTTTTCATGTACTTTTCTTTTTAGAAAATAAAAGTACGAAAAGAAAAGCGCCGCGTAACAGAACGCTACCAGTCGATTTGGCACTACTGCCATCGACTGGGCTCTATGTGTGTTGTCGCGGCAAAATTATTAATGTAATAATTTTCGCAAAGTGCGAAAATAAATCGAATAAATCCCCGTGATCCATTACCTAGAGCCGCTCCGAAGGCAGACGTGCCGAGAGGAGCGAAGCGTTTTTGGAGCACGGTATGCTCTTTTGCTACTTTTCTCACTAAAGAGAAAAGTAGATATAAGATCAGTATTTGATACGCGTAAGATACAGCCCGTTATGCGGCGCGATATCCGTAGAGTGCCGCTTGACGCGGTTTAGCTGCTCTATCAGCTGTTCTTTCGTCGCTTTTCCCGCCGAGATACGGAGCAAAAACCCGACCATCAGGCGAATTTGGGAGCGTAAGAAGCCGTTTCCTTCGAACACGATGATAAAGTGCCCTTTGTACGAGTAGGCATAGGCACGGTAGATGATACGGGTGTGGTGCTCCAAATCATTGCCGCTTTTTTTGAAAAACTCGAAATCATGGGTTCCGACGAAACAGCCTATCGCATCACGGATCACGTCACGGTCGAGGGAGGGGACGAAAGTGATGAAGTTATCCTCGAACGGATTGCCAAGTCCCTCTTTGATGACGTATCGGTAGACACGGCGTTTGGCACTGTAGCGGGCATGAAAGTCCTCATCCACGAACTCGATCCGCTGTATCCGCATGGCGGGGGGGAGCTGAACATTGAGCATTTCGCGTAAGCGGTGCAGGTCGGTCCAAAAATCGGGGAGATCGACGTGGATCACCTGATGGGTGGCGTGAACGCCGCGATCGGTACGTCCTGAGGCTTTGGGGGCGGCGGTAATTTTAAGCCGATAGAGTACGGTGATCAGATGACCCATCACGGTGTTGTCGGTGTTGGGCTGCTGCTGAGAGCCCATAAACGCAGAGCCGTTGTAGCTCAGTGTTATTTTGGCACGGCTCAAAAACGGCTCCCAACCAGACGCTTATAAAAGCCGTAGGTGAATATCAGCCACCCCAATGCAACGACCCAAATGGTATGAAAACCGAGTTTTTGCTGCAACAAATACGAGGCGGCGTAGAAAACGATGATCGCTAGAAAAAGCCATAGATAAATCCACCGTTTCTGATGGCGGGCATGGACGACCCCTAGCGCCATGATCAAAAATAGCGAGAGAACGGGGAAGAGACTCAAAAGGGTATTGGTGCTGAGTCGCTGATCTTTACGTTTGCGCATATCATCATTCGTCCAGTAATCGATTAGGTTTTTATAGACGGTATCGCTCGATTCGAGCACGTCGTTGATATAAGCGGTTTTGAAGAGCATCTCTTTGAGGGTTTCGTTGTCGTAGCTGTAGCTTTGCCCCTCTTTCAACTGAAGCTGGAGAACCCCCTGATGATTGAGCAAATCGGCATTTTTGGCGGTGATGATGATTTCGTCTTTGAGCGATTTATTAAAGAGGACGACATCTTCAAAGCGGTTTTTTTCCTGATCGCTTTTGTTGATGAAGAGCATCCAGTCTCCGAAACTGTGGCCGAATTCCGAAGCGCTCAGGTTGAATCGTGCTTCGGAACGCTTATGGTCGACGAAATTACTGGAGATGATCTTGATATAAGGGGTGACGACCAGATAATCGACCAACAGCACCAAAGAGAGGATAATGGCCGGTTTTGCCAAAATACGCATGACAAATGAAGGGGAGATACCCAGCGAAAAGACGACGACCATTTCGTTGTCGTTAGAAAGACGATACAGCGTCAGCGCCGCGCCGACCACAAAAGCGATCGGAAGGGTGTAAAAAAAGAGTTCGGGAAGGACGAACAGATAGAGCTCTCCCATCTCCGCAATGCTGAGCTGGATCATCGAGGTATAGGTAGCGAGTTTGATCATAAAAATGACCGAAGCGATTGCAAATAACGGTAAAAAAATCGAGAAAAACAGGATCGAAAGATGATTGGTGATGTAAAAACGTAATTTATCCATAAAGCCCCGCCAAATATGCGCTGACATACGTATCAAACATCAGTACGATCCAGCACCCCATTGCCAAAAAGGGAATAAAAGGGAGCTGCTTGGACTCTTCACTGCCGTCTTGAGTCAGCAGCAATGCCGGGAGTGCGAGGAGTGCACCGACGAAGATGGCTACGAGGCCGAGCTTGATCCCCAAAAGTGCGCCAATCGTTGCCGCAATCATAATATCGGCTTCTCCCATCGCCTCTTTTTTGATGGCATAAGAAAGGTAAAACCGTAGTAGGGTGAATCCGCCCGCGAAGAGGAGCGCATTGGTGATATTGTAACCTACTTCGCCCAATGTAGTCGCACTGAACATGGCGACGGTGAGAGCGCTGAGATTGATACTGTCGGGGACCATTTTGTAATGGTAATCGATCATGGAGAGGACAAGGAGCAGATCAAAGGTCACCGCGATTCCAAGGGCATGAAAGGTCAAACCGAGTTTCATAGCGCTGAGAACGAAGATAACACCGCTGATGGCTTCGATAATAGGGTATTGTTTTGATATTTTAGCCCCGCAAAAAGCACATTTTCCGCGTAAAAACAACCATGAAAGGATAGGGATATTGTGCCAGACACGCAAAGGGGTATTACAGCTCATGCAGTGTGAAGCGGGAAATGAAACACTCTCGTCGCGCGGTATCCGTAAAATCATTACGTTTAAAAAAGAGCCGATTACCGCTCCTAAAATAAAGACGAAAAGAAGTTCCATCAGCTTAATCCTCCGAAGCGCCGTTCGACGGTTCTAAATTTTTGGATAATTGTTTCGAGTTCATCGGTCGTGAATTCCGGCCAGAGCGTATCGGTAAAAAAGAGTTCTGCATACGCAGCCTGCCAAAGCATAAAGTTCGATAAACGGTGATCGCCGCCCGTGCGTATCAATAAATCGACATCATACACGCAATCGATAGCCTTGGCAAGCGATTCGACGCTGATCGGTTCAAAATTTTGCTGGAGTTTGCCGGCTGCCCGCACAATCTCGTCTCTTCCTCCGTAATTTAGAGCCAGACTCTGTACCAGTCCGGTACATCCCGCGGTTTTTTCCTGAACTTCATCGATCATTTTGCGTAACGAATGCGAAAAGATGGAGAGATCCCCGATCGGTTCGAATCGGATATTACCGTTGACATACGCCGGAAGTTCGCTTTTGAGAAAGCGTTCGAGAAGCTTCATCAAAAATTCTACTTCGAGCTTCGGACGTTTCCAGTTTTCGGTGCTG
>Ga0172377_10002867_pt1 | contig 17685 bp, 17 predicted proteins | sample Pumphouse3metaG_FD_119749 | JGI IMG/M metagenome (GOLD analysis project Ga0172377, IMG submission 119749) | Leachate microbial communities from a municipal landfill in Southern Ontario, Canada - Pumphouse #3 metaG | ecosystem: Engineered > Solid waste > Landfill > Unclassified | place: Canada...
GTCCAGGCGCAGATAGCGGATGCAGACCGGCAACACGGTGCAGGCGCCATCGACGGCCACCTGGAAAAGGGAGCGGCGGAATTCTTTCACGTGGGAGCCGTCAGTGCCGGAGTGTTCGGGAAACAACACCAGCTTGAACCCGGAGCGGAGTGTTTCCGTGAAGCGCCTGATCTCTTCGGGCAGGCTGATCTTTTTGACGCGGTCGGTATAGAGGCAGCCGGCCTTGCGAATGATATCTCCCAGCACCGGCGTTTCGCTCATGTCCCGGGAGGTTATGAAAACATAGTTTTCCACCGCGGCCAGCACAAATATGTCCAAAAAAGAGGCGTGGTTTCCCACCACCAGATAACTTTGCTCTTTCAGTTCCTGCAAGCGCTCCGGATTCTTGATCTTAAGACGGACGTTGAAGGCGCGGAGAAACTGCCGGGAGGTCCTGGTGGTGTTTTTGATCTCCAGCCAGCGCCGCTTGACCGGATTGCGGGCAAAAAGCCGGATGAGATAAGAGCGGACAAAGAACCTGGCAATAATCAGAGCGTGCCAGCCAGTATGCAGGGTCCGTATTATCCACTTCACGGTAACTCCCATGTTCAAGTTTTTGGGTGAATCCACTGGTTCCACCCGTTGCAAGCAAAGAGCCGGCGGAGCCCAAATCTGTCAAGTATTTTCGGCTTCTTTCCGGCTGTTATCCGGGCCCGGTCTTGCGGTTTAATGCAAAAGCGTCAGGACAGAGGAAGGAAGAGGTTTGGCTCTCCGTTTTGACCAGCAGGTGGCTTAACGCTGAACAAAACAAAGACCCGCGGGAAAACGATAAGCCGGATTCTGTGGCCCGCGCTCAAGCGCAGGCTGATGTCCATTCCTCTGGACCCGTTCTCACGAACGGGTTCAAGCTGCCTACCCGAAAGCCATAACCGCGCGGGCCGCGCTTCCTGGCTTCCCTATTTGGCATTGCACCGGATAAGGCATTCCCGGCAAGCCCTGTCACCAAGGCTTCCGGTGGTCTCTTACACCACCATTTCACCCTTGCCCGGCACAAAAAAGCTGCGGTCTCTCAACGGCAACCAAAAAGGAGCGCGCCGGGCGGTTTGTTTCTGTGGAGCTGCTCCGCATTGCTGCGGCTTCCCGTTAGGAAGTATCCCGCCCTGTGGTGTCCGGACTTTCCTCCGCTTCCCGCAAGGGAAACAGCGGACATCTGGTTTTCCCGTGGGTCTGAAGACAATTTAAGCAAAGGGCGGATATAAGTCAAGGGAAAAAAGCAATATCTGCATAACTTTTAGATTTTATGTAAGTTATGTTCAATAATAGGGCAATATTTTAGAAGGCTGTTAGTTAGACCTGTCTCGTGTCCGCAACCAAAACCACTGGAAGGGCAGTTCAGCGGGTTTTGACCACCCGGTGCAATTCCGAGCGGTTGCCGGATTGCGCGCGCAGCAGGTAGATCCCGGCCGGAGCAGGTTTTCCGGAGGGCAGATTCCCATCCCAGACGCTGAGGCTGCCGTCCTGGGAAACAGCCAAGTCGCAGATCCTGGCGCCGCGGAGGTTGTAAACGCGAACGCGGGGTTGAGCTAACCGGGAATCCAGATCGATATTGAGCTGACCGGCAAAGGGATTGGGCCAGGTTCCGCGGATGAGTGTAGAATCAGGCTGCAAAGGGTCTTCGGAAGCTGTTCCGGGCTGCGCCGCGACACTCACGGTCCGGCTTTGCATGGCAGGCAGATCCACCCGCACATAGCAAATGTTTTCTGCGTCGGAACGATCGATCTGGAGCAGGGTGCCGTTGGTGACGTTGTAGGACCAGTTTCCCGGCGGCATCCTGAATTTTAGGAGACTGTGTTCAAAAGCGACGGTCTGGTTGTTGTTCAGCATGGCCGCCACGCTGTCCGCGACAGCCGTGTTGGAGGGAAACCAGCTCACATTGATGGCGTATCCGCCGCTTCCAGCATAGATGGTGTTCAGAGGCTGAAGCTGGTTTCCATTCACCCGGATGACGCGATAGGCGCGGTTGCCGTCACAGACGCTGCGGGTGGCCAGATCGTAAGGCCAGGAGTGGATCGAGCCGCTGTTGGAGTGAATGTGTCCCCAGAGTGCCATATCGACCCCCAGGGATGATAGATCGAGCTGATCGGAAAAATCGTAGTGGTGGAACAGCACTTTGGTCTTGTCCGGATGCAGGTTCAGGCGCTGGTCCAGCCAGAAGATTTGATCGTAGATGAAGCTCTGGCCGCCGTAGATATTGGCCCGCCAGTTGTCATAGTTGTCGTAGGCCTCGAGGCCGATGAAATGGAGGTCGCCATAAGTAAAATCGTAATCCTGGGTGTGCAGCGGCCAGTTAGGATCGGGGTTATCCAGCCAAGGCCAGCCGAAATAGCGCCACCAGTTGCGGCGCGAACTGCCCTGGGGTGGCGGGGTGGCGTTCCAGCCGCCGACGTCGTGGTTGCCGATGGTAACGTAGCAGGGAACCTCCAGTTCCTCCAGCAGCCTTTGGGTCCAGCCATACCAGTGTTGCCCGGCAAAGCCTTCCAATTCTCCCTCGTTGAGTAGATCGCCGGTGAGCAGCACAAACTCCGGATTGATCAGATTGAGATCGTCGATCACGGCACGGAAATCGTTGACGGAGGTGGAATCGCTGTCGAAACCGGGATCGGGATAGTAGATGCGGGTGGGCAAATGAAGGTCTGTGATATGGACGAAATAGTAGCTGTTTTTCCGGGATGGCAGCACCTTCACAGCGTTGGCGGTGGTGTCGTCGATCCCGCCAGAGGCGGTCACGCGCAAGTCATAGAGTTCAAACACCGGCAGGGAAGGGATCAGGGCCTGCAGTTCCCAGCGGTCGGGAGCGGTGAGATACTGGCTGGAAATGATATCCAGGGTCAGGGATTTGTGTTTGTGCACCAGATACGCCTGCCAGCCGGTGGTGGAAAGCGGCGCGATACAGGTGATGGTGAGGGTTTCGCCTGGAACATGGATGGCGGGAACGTTCAGCAGGGGGAGCTGGATCACGGAGAGGGTGTCGCCCAATGTGTTGTAAGGGCTTTGCGCGGCCAGGGAACCCAACAGCAGTGAGAACAGGATCAGAACTCCCGCCGGCAGTGAAACTGGCGTTGACAGCACAGAAAAAACCCGCCCGGGCATAACATCCGTCTTAATGATCACAAGTCCGGTCCTGCGCTTCAAAGGGTGTTCAGGATTGAGCGCACCTGGTCCACCGGGATGGCGAAGCCGATCCCGATGTTTCCGCCTGTTTCAGAGACTATGAAGGTGTTGATCCCGATCACTTCGCCCTGGATGTTGACCAGGGGTCCTCCGCTGTTGCCGGGGTTCACGGCGGCGTCGGTTTGGATCATGCCGCGGTAGCTGCGTCCTTCCTGGGGCGCGAAGCTGCGGTTCAGGGCAGATATCACACCCACGGAGACTGTCGGCTTGGGATCGCTCATCATGAAGCCGTAGGGATTGCCCAGAGCGATCGCCCATTCGCCTATCATCAGGTTTTGGGCGCTGCCCAGCCGGGCTGAAGGCAGGTTGGAGCCGTTTATTTTCAGTTTGGCAATGTCGTGGGTGTCGTCGATGCCAACCAAGGTGGCGCTGAATTCACGCTTGTCCGGCAGAACCACCGTGATCTCGGAAGCGCCCTGCACCACGTGGGCGTTCGTTACAATCAGGCCGCTGGGATCGTATATGACCCCGCTGCCGATGCTGGCTACCTGCCTCTGCATGGGGATATCGCCGAAGAAATCGAAGAAACTGAAGCCCGAAAACCTGCGCACATACTGGACCTTGGTAACATTCACGCTGACCACGGCGGGTTCCACGGCCTGGACGGCGGCGGTGATCTCGTTGTGGCGCTGGCTTTCGGAAACCGCGATCTGGTTTTGGGTTTGCGGCAGAAGGTTGAAGCCTTTCTGGTTGATCAGGACCAGGGTGATGCCGGCATTGAGGATCAGCACCACCAAGGCCAGAACGACTGCGGTGGAAGTTCGCATGGCTGCTCCTATTTAAACTTTTTGATGGCAAATTCGATGCTGGCCACGCTGACCGTGGTTTCGTGGCAGGGTCCCTTGGGGCGTTCGTTCAGCAGGGCGTAAACCGGGTTGCGCCAGGCGTCGCGCAGGCCTTCCAGGAGGTCGCGGTGGCAGGCCACAGCCACGATCACATCCGGCTTCTTATCCTGGATAAGCTTGCGAGCCAGCGAACCCCCGGTGGCAACAGCCGCGTCCACCTGTTGTTCGCTCACCAGTTTCTTGATGCGGGCTATATCACAGCCGCCGCACTCCTCGCAATTGATGATATCAGTGGTGATTCGGACGCTGCAGTCATCTTTCTGCAGGCAATGGGGCAAAAGCACCAGGATATTGGAATTGTGGATTTCTTTTTGGTCTGTGAGCACGATCTCGTTGTTGAAATTGAGAAAGGATTCGGTTAAGATGGTTCTGGGTGAAAAGCTGATCACGCCAAGGGCGCGGGACAAGGGAAAGAAGACATGCATCAGCATCCATTTGCTCAGCAGGCGCAGCCAGCGGGGCTTTATCCGGGTATGGGTGGACATCAGGGCAAGCACCCAAGTGGCCACCATGAAAACAATCCCGGCCAGCAAAACTATCAGCAGGGCTCTTACTGGATAAGACACGGTCGCCGGTTTCTGCAGCAGGTAATACACCAGGCCAAAATAGACGGCGCTGATCAGCAGCAGGCTGAGGCTGACAAAGGCGGGAAATTTGATTACGGACAGGTATTGATCCTGATCTTTCATTTTTCCTCCCGAAGGGGGTTATGGGGTTGAGAAAACTGGGGTTGGCCAAAGCTGTCGCCGGGAAGCAGCCGGGCTCCAAGCTGCCAGGCCCAGGCGTCCATGATCTTTTTGCCGGCGGCCTGGACCCTAGTAAGCAGCAGGCGCTGATCGCGGCAATTCACCTCTATCCCGGCGTTTTTGGTGATCACAGCCACGCTGCCGGGTGCTCCCAGGGCAGGTTCAGGGATCAGCCGGGCAGCCAAAACCTTGAGGCTTTGTCCGCGCAGGAAGGTTTGGGCCCCGGGCTGGGGTGAAAAGGCCCGGACCCTGTTCAATACGGCTCTGGCGGGCAGGTTCCAATCCAGAATGAGATCTGCTTTGCCCAATTTGCGGGTATAGCTGGCCGCACTGTCATCCTGAGGCATGCCGGGGTTGGAACCCTCTTCCAGAGACGGCAGGAGCCCGTTCAACAGCCGGGCGGAGAGATCAGCCAGTTTTTCCTGCAGCGAGCCGTGGTCGTCGCCGGGGTCGATGGGCAGTTCCCGCTGGCCCAGGATCGGGCCGGCGTCCAGGCGGGCGTTGAGGCGGAAAATGGTAGCTCCAGTAAGGTTCTCACCATTCAGCAGGGCGCTCTGGATTGGCGTTGCGCCGCGATAGCGTGGCAGCAGCGAAGGATGGAGATTGATCGCGCCGCGGCGGGGCGTCTTTCTCAATTCACGCCTGATCATAGCCCCGTAGGAAGCCGTGATCAGTAGATCCGGTGCAAACTCCCTGATCCTGTCCAGGCTGTACGCAGCATTGACGTCCTCCGGCTGAAAAAGGTCCAAGTGGTGGCTGCGGGCAAATTCCGCCAGGGGACAGGGCCGGGTGCGCAGATCACGTCCGGCGGCCTTGTCCGGCTGACTGACTATCAGCAGGGGAAAGTCCTTGTTCATCAGCAGTTGCAAAGCCGGGATGCCAAAAGAGGAACTACCGGCAAAGATCACGCGCATGGAAGACAGAAGCCGGGGTCACTCTTGGCCGCGAAGGTTAACGCCATTCACGGCCGTGCGTTCCAGTTCTTTGAGCTTGCGCTTTACTTTCAGCTTGGCTATGGTGCCCAGGTGGTCCACGAAGAGGATCCCATTCAGATGGTCATGTTCATGCTGCACCACCACGGCCGGATAGCCGGAGAGCTTCATCGACCGGCGTTCTCCGCTGAGATCGGTAAAGGAAACGCTGATCTCGGAGGGTCGCGTCACCCGCGCGTAGATCCCGGGAACGCTGATGCAGCCCTCTTCGGTCTCGGTCTCACCAGCGCTGGACTCGATCTGGGGATTGATCATCACCAGCGGTTCGCGGCTTTTGCCGTCCTGGCTCCAGTGGGGATCCACCACGATGATGCGTTTGCTCACTCCTGTCTGCGGCGCCGCGAGCCCCACTCCGTCCCGTTTGTACATGGTGTGGGTGAGGTCCTCGGCATAACGGCGCAGTTCTTCGTCAATTTCCCCGATCGGTTCCGCTTTGCGGCGCAAGACATTGTCTCCGTAGATGTGGATATCCAGAAGTTTGGGAGAGCGGGACATCAGGACTGGACTACTCCGCTTTCGGCGGGAATAATGGTGGCAACCGCGCCGCGCTGGAATTCCACCCGCACATGGTTGGTTTCGTCGATCTCGATCACAACGGTGTTCTTATCCGGTTTGATGGTCACGATGCGGCCATAGATCCCGGAAGTTGTAAGCACTTTGTCGTTCACCTGCAGGCTGTCCAGCATCTTTTGCAGTTCTTTCTGCTTCTTTTGTTGGGGCATGATCATCAGAAAATACAGCAGGGCGAACATGATGATGATTGGTAAAAAGGACATCAGCGGATTGGATGTTTGTTGTCCGGAAGCGGATGCTCCGCCGGCTCCTGTCATTAGCAGTGCATATAGCATTGTTTACTCCTGTCAGCCAAAGAAATTTGGCTTGATTATTTTGATTAGTTGGATTATGAGGTTCGCATAGACTCCGGCGATGAGATCGTCGATAACGATGCCCCAGCCGCCGGGCAGCCGTTGAGAAACATTTATGGGGAAAGGTTTGGCAATATCGAAGACCCTGAATAAAACGAAGGCATAGATGGCTATCAGCAGGGTCTTCGGCAGCAGCAGCACCGCCACGAAATAGCCGCAGAATTCGTCTATAACGATGGCGGGAGCGTCATGCCCCAGCGTTTTTTCCGCCCGGCCGCTGAGCCAAACCGCCACTCCAGACACCAGCAGCAGAGCCGCACCCAGCCAATACCAGCCCTGCCCGTTAAAGAGGCTTGTGGGCAGCAGCAGATAGACCCCGGCAGCAAACAAGCTACCCAGGGTGCCTGGGGCGAAGGGCACGAAACCCACTCCAAACAGCGAGGCCAAAAAGGATGCCGGGGTCAGGCGCTGGAAGTTCATTGCTCGATGATGCGCACGTAGGAAGCGTCGATCAGTTCGCCGATCCACTCTGTGTAAGCGGCGTTGAATTTCTCTTGGTAAAGATAGTTTTCCAGGCTGGGTTTTACCTCTTCATAGCTGAAGAGCCGGGGGGGTGATTCCTCCAACCTGGCAAAAAGCAAAAGCATGCCCTCGTTTTCCAGTACCGGGGTCATCTCTCCCACCGGCGTGGCCAGGATCTGCGGGGCATAGAGTTCGGGGAATTCCTCCGCGGACAACTCTCCCATAATGCCGCCGTTGGCGGAGGTTTCCTGGTCGTCGGAGTAAAGCTCGGCCAGTTCACCAAAAGTGGATTCCCCAGCATTGAAGCTTTCCCGCGCACTCTCCAACAGCTGGCGGGCGGCCAGGCTGTCCTGCAGGGTGGGGCTGAGTATTTTCAGGATATGGCGTGCCCGGACCTCCGTTTCGCGCTTTTCCTCCACCTTGATCAGGTGAAATCCGAACTCTGTGCGCACAATCTCGGATATTTCTCCCACGTTGAGCTCAAACGCCGCTTCTTCAAAAGGTTTCACCATCATGCCCCGGCTGAAGAAACCCAGGTCTCCACCGCGCTCCTTGCTGGGGCAATCGCTAACCTCAGCAGCCAAAGCGGCAAAGTCCGCGCCCTGATTGAGACGTTCCCGGATCTCGCGCATCTCGGCCAGCTTGGAAGCCTCGGAGGCTGGGCTGGGTTTGATCTCATGGATGATCACGCCGGTTTTCCAGGTTACGGGCTTGATCGCCAGGCTGTCCTTGCTGGTTTCATAAAAGGCCAGCATTTCGTCTTCAGTGATCTTGACCTTAGCTTTCACGTAGAGGTCAACCAACTGCTGAGAGAGATAGCTTTCTTTGATCTGGTCGATATAAAGATCCACAAGTTCAGATTCGGTGAGGTTTTCACGCGCCAGGTCGGCGGCAAAGTCCTGTTCGGAAGGATACTTGGCCTTGGTTTTGGAAACCTCGCTTTTGGCGTATTGCTCCACCCGGTCATTATCGACCTGGATATCCATGTCCCTGGCTTTTTGCAGGATCACCTTTTGTTCCACGATCTGGCTCAGGGCGGCGGCTTCGTTTATGGCTTCGGAGGGATATCCAGCCGTCTGCAGCTGATACATTAGCTTGTAAACGTCGCTAAGGAGCACAATGTCCGAGCCGACCTTGGCGACGATGCGGTCAACCAACTCCGCGGACAGGCTGAGGATCAGCATTACCGCCAGCAGAGTGAGTATTATCTTCTTCATAATCATCCTTGTTCAGGGATCCCCTTGTTGTACTCCCCAACCCTTAGTAATAGTAAATCTTGGGGGTTTTCATCTTTAACTCCCGGATAAGATCGTCATAGACCTGCTGTTTTCTTTCCTTGAGCAGGATGGCGCGGATCTCGGCCCGGTATTCGGTGAAATTGGCTTCCTGGGCGCCTTCACGTTGTTGAACTTGGCGCAGGATATAGCTTTGGCCGTTGATTTCGGCCACTACAGGTTGGTTGGCTGGCTGGCTTTGAACCGCACGCCAGAATAGCGAATCCGGTCCCGCGGCGGTCACAAAACCCATCCTGCCGTGGTTCTCTTTCAGGGATTCCCGGGAATATTCAGCCACAGCCAGATCGAAGTCATAGCCTTCCTCCGTGAGCCGCCTCAGAATGGTCCTTGCGCTGGCGGCATCCTGGCAGAGAATGCGTTGGACGTCATATTCCATCAACTTGCCCTGAAATTCACTCTGGTGGATCCGGTAATAGTTGAAAAGCTCTTCCTCGCCGATGGCCACGCTGGCCAGACGCTTGGAGATCAGGGCGTTGGCTTTGATCTTTTTACTGGCATACTCGATGCGCTGCCGCACCGCGCGCTCTTCATCAATCTTTTGGGTATCGGCTTCCTGAGCCAGCAGGGTCAGATTCACCCAATCCTCAATTTCCCGCTTTTTCTGCTCGGCGCTTAGTTTGCTCCACTGCTCATCGCTGAAGGTGGAGCGGAAACCTTCCAGGGTAAGCAGGTCACCATTCACCTCAGCCAGCGGGGTAAGCTGTTCTTCAGCCTTGCTTTCCCTGGTGCAGGCGCCGGCCAGCAAGGCCAGCCCAAGCAGGAGCGGCAGGATCTTGCGCATCATTTACAAGAAGGGTGGAGTATAGGTCAGGCGCAGCTTCGGGCGCTTGTCCGCGGGGGCGCCTTCGAAATGCCAGAGCTCGATCTTGCCGTAGTTCAGCATCTCCTGCAGCGAACGGATCACGATCCCATAGGGAATCTTATCGCCGGAGCTGTAGGCTTGGAGGATGGGCGTGATATCCACCACCAGACTGTCTCCCCGCACCAGCTGTTCCGTGAGGATCCCGGTGGCCAGACGGCTGTCTTCGATCTCCATAGGCAGGCTGATGTCCAGCGAATCGTTAAGCCTGTCCGCCCGGAACTTGTAGGTGGTGTTCGCCCCGTAGTAGGGATTGCTTTTCACATGCAGGATCAACCTTGCCTGGTTGATGGTGGTGCGCCTGCGGCTCAGGCTGTCCATCACGTTGCCCTGCATGTCCTGGAACCAAGTGTTGTCGATGCCAAAATGCATGAAGATCCGGGAAGGGCTGATATTGCTTACTATCCAGCGATCCGTGAGCAGGGGCGCCACGTCGGTGTCGACCCTGTAGCTGTCTCGGGTGGGACGCTGTTCATACTCGCTGTCGTCGGTGTTCTGTTCGTCATCGTTGCGGTAGAGGAAGCGTAATTGCGGCCCCCGCCCCGTTTCCAGGGACATCATTTCCGCCCAGGAATAGGCTTCCGTTTTCAGCGCCAGGGTGAAGCCCAGGGTGTCGGCCTCGCTGCGCCAGTTCTCGATCTCGGCCACGGGAATGGGTATTTTCACCTCGGTCCCGGAGGTGAGGATGGTGTCCGGAAGCGTGAAAACCGAGCTGGAGATCAGGCTGAGATTGGCGTCCTGGATCGCTCCCGTGCTGTCAGCCGCCCAGCTTTGGTTTAGTTTATAAACCGATATGTTCACCGGATAGCGCTGGGCCGGAGAACGCCGGGTGAGGGTGAGGGCCAGCCAGGTAGAATCCTGGTAGCTGGAGGGAATGTGAAAGCTTCCCTGCTCCGGCAGGCCGGTGAAGCGCATGAAGGCCACGGATTCTATCCCCTCGTAATTGCCGCAAAGCAGGGTGGATTCAGTGCCCATGATCTGGCCGCTGCCGGCAAAGCTGTAGCCGGCGATCATGTCCAGGGTGTCAGTAATGGTGATGGGACGCACATCCGACCAGTTGTTGCCGGTGGGGTTGCCGTTCTTGATGCACCCCGCCATTATTACGGCCAACAAAGCCAATATCAGCGGCAGTGGCATTTTCTTCAATATCATATTTTATATACCTGTATAAAAGATCCTTTCTAAATAAGTCGTATTAGTAGGCACTGTGGATAAGTGGATTATCGGTCAACCTTTTTTTTAACTGGCTGTCCAAAAAGCGGCAGCGCGGACGGTATAACTGTGGATAACTTGTGGGTAAGCTGGTGGTTGAGGCCGGGCTTGTCCACGGCTGCTGAAACAGGATAAATAAAAACAGGCTTATCCACACTTATCCACATAAACAATCCACTTATCCACACAACTGCCGGGCTAAGCCTTGATGTTCTTGATCAGTTGCTCGATATGGGAGCGGAAGGTGATGTCTTCCCGAAAACGGTTGTCGATCATTTTTTTGGCGTGCAGGACGGTGGTATGGTCCTTGCGTTTGAAATAATCGGCGATCTCTTTCAGGGAAAGCTGGGGTATGAGCAGATTGGCCAGATACATCGCTATCTGGCGCGGATAGGAAATCTGCTGGCGGCGGGTCTTGTCCACGATCTGGGGGATGGTGATGTTGTAGGCCAGGCAGACCTGCTGGGTTATGGTATCCAGTGATATTTCCTTGCGGTGCTCCGAGATCATGTCGCTGAGGATGGTGCGAACAGTGCCGGTATCGAGTTCGGCCGGGTTCAGCTTGTTGTAAGAGGCGTAGGCCAGGATGCGGATCAGGGAACCTTCCAGGGCGCGAACGCTGGAAGAGATGGATTCAGCGATAAAAGAAAAAACCTCGTCGGAGAGTTCGATGTTCTCCGGCTCGGCCTTTTTGCGCAGGATGGCCACCCGGGTCTCGAAATCGGGGTTTTTGAGATCGCAGAGCAATCCGCTCTCGAAGCGGGTGACCAGGCGTTTTTCCAGGTCCGGGATGTCTTTGGGCGGTCGGTCTGAGGTTAGTACTATCTGTTTGCGGCTGTCGAACAGGGCGTTGAAGGTGTGGAAAAACTCTTCCTGAGTGCCTTCCTTGCGGGAGAGGAAGTGGATGTCATCCACCAGCAGCAGGTCCACCTTGCGGTATTTGGAGCGGAAATCCGGCATCTTGTTGGAGCGGATGGAATCGATCATCTCATTGGTGAATTCTTCGCTGGTGGTGTAAAAAATGGAGCAATTCCGCCCCTCCAGGGCCACAAAATTGCCCACCGCCTGCATCAGATGAGTCTTGCCCATGCCGCTTTCCCCGTAGATGAAGAGCGGATTGTAGGTGTATCCAGGCGCTTCCGCCACCGCCTTGGCCGCGGAATAGGCAAAGTTGTTGTTGCGCCCCACCACGAACTGCTCAAAGCTGAAACGGTCGTTGAGCTTGGTGTTCAGGATCACCCGGTTGCCGGAATACTCCGCCGGGCTGGTCTGGGCTTCTGTCGGATAGTGCGGCGGAGAGGTGAACTTAACCTTGTAACGCTGCTTGTAAAGCGCGTAGGATATCTCCCCCAGGGTGTCGGTGTAGTTTTGGTTCAGGTAATTCGCTGCGAACTGGGTTGGCACCCTGATCACCAAAGTGTTGTCCAGCATGTCCACCAATTTGGTGTCCGAAAACCAGGTTCTGAAACTTTGATGGTTGATATTTTCCTCGAGTTTGTCTAAAATGTTTTGCCAAATATCCTGGTCCATACTCTCTATCCTATTGAAAAAATCGTCTTTATCCACACAAAGCAGGTTTCGCGACCAAATGCCCTCTGTCTAAAGGCAAATCTTTGCGGATAAATAAGTTATATCTTATTACACCAAGCCTGGCCCCGCTCCGCTGAAAAAGTTATCCACATCTTTTCCACATCATCCACAGCCACTTCTAAAAGCACTTCCTGCTGCAGTTACACATCTATAAAAACTAGGGCGGCCAAGGCATCCCAAGCTTTTTCCCCGGCGTTCTTTTGTCAAGCGGCTATATCGTTTTACATAATAACCAATATATAAATCACATTTGCTAACCGGCTTGCCTGAAAATATTTAGTGCATTGCTTGCTGATCTTCCTGATCTGCTTTGTGCCGCTTATCTTCATACAGATATGTAAAATAAAGAAATTTCACTTTTTCTGAGGCTGCCTTTTCTGGTTTGCGGCCCAGGCCAGCCTTGCCAAAAACCGGCTTGACAGATTGGCCGGCCTGCATGAGGCTGCAACCCAAGGAGTAAACATGGCCAGAACACCTTTTATGCTTGTCCTGATGCTGCTGTTATCCGTCCAGTCCTGCCGGGCGGAGGAAACTGCGCGGGATCCCTCCCCCGCCGCGGACCCGGAAAATGCCTCAGTGGTGTATTTCACCAGCCGCATCGACGCCCAGGCGGTGCGCGATGTCTACGCCCGGCTGGATAACAAACTCCAGGGCAGGATCGGCATCAAGGTCCATTTTGGTGAAGACGGGAACAGGAATTTTCTGCCGGCCAGCCTTATCGAAGGCCTTTGCGGGGACCTGAACGCCACTCTGGTGGAGACGAACGTGCTTTATGGCGGCAAGCGCGGCAGCACCGAAAGCCACATCAAACTGGCCCGGGACCACGGCTTCACCTTTGCCCCCATCGATATTTTGGATAGCGGGGGCAACCTCTCTTACGACTGCCAGTTGAAGCATTTCAGCAAGGTCTATACCGGCAGCAATTTTGACGATTACGACGGCTATCTGATCTTCTCCCACTTCAAAGGACACGGCTCGGCAGGTTTCGGCGGCGCCATCAAGAATATTTCCATGGGCCTGGCCAGCAAGGAGGGTAAACGCTTCTTGCACAGCGGCGATTACCCCATCTACGACCAGTCCAAATGCATATCCTGCGGCCTCTGCGTTTCTTCCTGCCCGGAAGCGGCGATCAGCATCGATCCCGTTAATATCGACCAGCTGAAATGCGTGGCCTGCGCGAAATGCGTGGCGGTTTGCCCGGAAAAGGTTTTCCGGGTTCCGCCGGACGGGCAGCAGGATTTTCTGGAACGGCTGGTGGAATACGCGTATGTGCTCACCCAAAAAAAGCCCATGCTCTACATCAACGTTCTGGCCAATATCAGCTCTGCCTGCGACTGTTTTTCCCGCGCCCCCAAACCCTTTTTGCCGGATATCGGCATCCTGGCCTCCACCGATATCGTCGCCCTGGAAAAAGCCAGCCACGATCTGGTAGACCAGGCCCACAACTGCTCAGACGCATTTCTGAAGGAGATATCCGTTTCGGGAAAACGCCAGATCGAATATGCCGCCGAACTTAAGCTGGGCAGCCTGGACTACCTGCTGGTTGATATCGACGAGCGCTGACTTCAGACCAGATCCTGGAAGCTGAGGCCGCGCTTCACCAGTTCCTGCTGCTCCTCCAGCCAGGCTTCGAGGCCGATCTCCCTGATCCGCTGGTTGTTTACCGCCAGCTTCTCATAATGCCCGCTGAAAAACTCCCGCAACGGCTCACAGGGATAGTCGACGCACTCGGCGCAAAGTTGCAAACCTTTCTCCCTGGCGCAGATTCGGAAAACACACTCCGGATTTCCGCAACCGCCCTTGCACATCGGACAGCTTTCCTTCAGCCCGGAAAGTAAACCCAGCACCTTCCAAAATTCCCCGAATTCCGGGTACAGCTGGGAGCCAAAGTGTTCCCAGCCGTCGTTCCGCATGATCGATAGCAGTTTGCCGGCCGCTTCCGGAAGGATGGTGGTCAGGTTGCAAAGCCGGCAGTTGAGCCCGCAATAGGCGATGTCATTTACAGTGAGTTTGATCTCCATCTTGTACCTCTTGAGGCTGAATATACCCCGGGCGCGTTTCAGCCAAGCGCATTATTCCGGCTGTTCAATGGATCTCCGCTTTTTTTAGCGGCTGGCTTTGACCGGCTTTGTTGTCGGGAGGCTGGTAATTGGCGTTCTTGCAGATCCGGAAGCCCGTGCTCCAATAGATGGAATCGGCATGGTAACCGCAATTGTACCACGAGATCGGGCAATACTGCGCCGCGGTGCTGTAGCCGCCGCCGCTGGTCACGCGGTGGATGCCGTACAGGGGTCCGTGGGGATCGGTGGTGTTGCCCGGGCTCCAGGAGGTGTCCCAAATATCCCACACCCACTCCCAGACGTTTCCGGTCAGGTCGTGCACGCCCAGTTCGTTGGCTGGCTTGGTTCCCACCCGGTGGGAATGATTGTCGCTGTTGGCTGTATACCAGGCCACCAAATCCAGGTCGTTGGATCCGGAATAGGCATAGCCATGGGAGAATATCCCGCCCCTGGCCGTGAACACCCATTCCATATAGCTGGGCAGCCTGTAACCGCCGGAACTCCAATCGCAGTCTATCTGTGAGTGGTTAAAATAGTTTTCATCCCAGTCCACAGGCCAATAATCCGGGTTGGCTCCGAAATCGCCGAAGCTGTAAGCCGGCTCCAGGCCTTCACGCAGGCTGCGCCGGTTGCAGTATTCCACGCAATTGAACCAGGATACGCGGTAAACAGGGTAATCGGCACCCTCCCCGTAACCGTAGGCGGGGTTTTTCTTCATGATCCGTTGGTATTCTGACTGGGTGATCTCGTATTTATCCATCCAAAAGCTGGAGATCGTAACATTCGAGTTATTCCAATTGAAAGTGCCGCCGGGCACAAAGACAAAGTTGGGCGGGATCGTGAACGGGCAGCTGTCGTGGGCGGTAACCTTGAAGCGGTAGAAATCGCCATCCAGACTCAATTCTTCGCTGGAGATATCCCAAACGATGTGTTTGCCAGCGCCGGGGACAATGCTTTCACCCACGTCTCCGGAAAGCAGGGCGGCGGCGGGCCTGATATCGAAGCTATGCCCGTTGTTGTCCGAAACAAAGAGCTCCACCAGGCAGAGTTCGTTTTCGTTTTCAAACAGGTCGTAGTGGATATCGACCAATTTGCTGCCGTCGGTCCTCTGAGAGGCGCTAACATTATACACCACCGGCGCCGATTGCGCGGCGCAGAGCGTGGCCGCTGCCAGCATTATGATCGCCAGCCAGGGTTTCATTCTTGGCCTCCTGTTTCCCTCTGGATGAGGGCGGAAAAGTCTTTAAGCGTTAGCTTTTGCTTGGAACCGCAAGACTCTATCAGTTCTGCCAGCCTTCCCTCCGGATCGGCATAAGCCACCACCGCGTAGAACGATCTGGAATAATCCAGAAGCGCGTTGGGATGGGTATAGGAGATGCTGGTGGTGTATCCCAGCAGGCTGAAATCCGCGGGACTGGCACCCTGGTCCTGGCTGTGAAAAACCAGATAATGGTCCACGTTGAAGGGATCCCCGTTCACATCCTCCGTAACCGGAAGCCACGCTAAAAAGGCGTCCGTGGCGTTGGTGGCCGAGATGGTAAGCCCTTGCGGAGCCAGGGGGATGATGCCCAGGATCGAGAAATAGGCCGCCGATTGGCTTTGCGCGGTGTTGCCAAAATGGTCTCTGGCCTCTATCCGCACCAAAGCCATGTCGCTGGTCAGGGAAGGCATAGTCCAGGCTTCGCTGCCGTCATTTTCCGTATCGCTGAAGATAGGTTCGAACGCACCTCCGTCAATTGAACAAGAAATATCGATGGGGTTGGGATCAAAATGGTTGTCCGCGGCGGTCCAGATAATGGTCTGCACGGTTTCCGGAGCCCAGTTTTCACCGCCGTTGGGTGCCACCAGGCCAAGCTCCGGATCCACGTTGTCCAAAACGACTGCTTCGGATACGCCGGATCCCGTGAGGGCAAAAGAACCTGCGCTCACCAGAGTGATCACCGTAAGCAGTGCGATCTTCAGCATAAGTCGGGCCTCCTTGCGCGCCAAATCTAAGTCCCACGGCACGCAAAGCTATATTTCACAGAACTCAAAATTCCGTCAAGGGTTTTTTTGGCCAACAGGGGGATCTGTCGCTTTCCGTGAACCTGAAAGGAGCCTGGGTGGTCTCCGGATATCATCCTGCAGATTTGGCCTGCCGCGCTCTCCAACCGATAGATCAGGTGTGGACGGCGGATTTTTCTCCGGCAGATAAAACTTGACAAGATTGGGACAGCTCACATTCTGGGCGGTAAGAACCATCCCACGAGGTGTAAGATGAAAACTCCGGTTTTTTTGGCGATTTTAATACTGGCGCTCACCTTTTTTTCCTGTGTGAAGCCCACCACCGAGCTTATCCAGTTGGACGACCCCATGTTCAGCCACGCCAGCGGCACCTACCTCTCCGGCCAGGCCATCTACCTCACCTGTTCCGAATACGGCGCCTCCATCTATTACACCACCGACGGCAGCGAACCCAGCAACCAATCCAGCCTCTACGCCAATCCGCTGATCATCCCTAATTTCTTTCCGGACGGGGCGTCCTCGGCCACCCTCAAAGCCCGTGCCTACAAGGAAGGTTTCGATCCCAGCGATGTGGCCTCCGCCACCTATAGCGTAACCTATTTCAACACCGTAGCCACCCCCCACTTCGCTCCGCTTTACGGAGATATCGACACCGCCACCGAGATCAACATCCAGTGCTCCACCCTGAACGCTGATATATACTATACCCTGGACGGCAGCGAGCCGACCCAGGCCTCAACCCTCTACTCCGAAGGTTTCACCATCCTCCAAACCGGCGAAGTGACCCTCAAAGCCAGGGCCTACCGCAGCAACTGGAATCCCAGCGAGATCGCCGAGACCAGCTACACCGTCAGCGCACCCTGACTGCCGTTCCGGGATGGCGCTTCAGCGCCAGGGCCCGGCAGTTGCGCCGTCTCTGAGGCTTCAAAAAAGCCTTTCTGCTTAAATCCCCGTCATTTTGTGCACGTAAAAAAACAGCAGGCGTTCCAGCTCCGGTTTAAAGCTCAGCAGCGCGAAATCTTCCGGCAACCTTTCCGCCACGCGCTCGGCCTCTTCCAGATATTGGGGGAATTTTCCCTCTGCGTCCGGGATCGCCGCCGGCTCGTCTGAGCCGTCCCCATATCCCAGTTCCAGATCCAGTTCCACGGGTTTGGGCATCTGGTGGTCCAGGTGGGTCCATTCTCCGTTTTTGATATTGAACTCATACTGGGATAGAAACTTATAGCCGTGCTCCAAAACAAATCTGACTGCCGCGATGAAATAATCCACCTCCGCCTCGGTCATGGAATAATGCAGGTTCAGCCGCACCCAGCCGGGTTTGATGCCGCTGTAGCCGGCGTTGGAGATCAGGCAGCGGTAATAGTCGGAATCCCGGGTCTGGATCTGCATCAGGTGGTGGCCGTAGGGCCCCGCGCAGGAGCAGCCCGCCCGGGTCTGGATGCCGAAGAGGTCGTTGATCAGCCGGGTAACGAATTTGGGATGCA
>Ga0172377_10002868_pt1 | contig 17681 bp, 13 predicted proteins | sample Pumphouse3metaG_FD_119749 | JGI IMG/M metagenome (GOLD analysis project Ga0172377, IMG submission 119749) | Leachate microbial communities from a municipal landfill in Southern Ontario, Canada - Pumphouse #3 metaG | ecosystem: Engineered > Solid waste > Landfill > Unclassified | place: Canada...
CAGTAATGAAAAGCATGAAATAGACCTGAACAAGAAGTATGGCTTTTGGATCGAACATGGTAAATATTTTTCTTCTTCGGAGAAAAATGGTATTTATGAATGGTCTAACTTCACCATGAAGCCACTCTTTCATATCAAAGATTCCATTATGGCCAAACGTCTATATATCCTCAAAAATGAACTCGGCGTAGAGGAGTTGGTGGAAATGCGTCAGGAAGATCTTATTTCTCTGCAAAAATTCAAACAAAAGATAGAGAGTTTAGGCAATTTTATTTGGAAAGCAGGTGACAAAGAATTGACAAAGCTTAAATGCTATCTGTATGAAAATACAGAAACAGCCATAGAAGTGAAGCAACTTGGATGGAACAGAAAAGGATTCTATGCTTTTGGAAACGGAGTATTTTACGATGGCCGTTTTATGCCAGTGGATGATTATGGCATCGTTCGTCTTGGTGAAAAAGGAAACTATTATCTTCCTGCTTATTCAAAGATATATAAAGATAAAACAGATTTTTTCAAATTTGAAAGACGCTTCGTGCATCTCAATTTTTCCACAATACCATTAAGAGATTTTACCGAACAGATATTTAAAGTTTTCGGTGATAATGGCAAAGTCGCCTTCTGCTTCTATCTGGCCACTTTGTTTCGTGATATTATTACCATGACGACACGGTCATTTCCCATCTTAAATTTGTTCGGTCCAAAAGGATCCGGTAAAACCGAATTGGGACATACGTTGCTGTCGTTATTGATGATAGAAAATATTCCTCCAAACATTCAGAACTCAACCATACCGGCACTTAATGACACCGTGGCTGCCGTATCAGATGGTCTTGTACACATCGATGAATACAAGAACGGTATTGATCCGTTGAAAATAGAGTTTCTAAAGGGATTGTGGGATGGAACAGGACGAACACGTATGAACATGGATCTAGACAAAAAGAAAGAGACCACGGCAGTGGATGCAGGTATTATTCTATCCGGGCAGGAAATGCCAACAGCGGATATAGCCCTATTCAGTCGTCTTATTTTTTTATCTTTCTCCAAGTCGGAGTTTACTACAGAAGAAAAAGCTGCTTACCAAAACTTGCTTCAGATGCGTTCAAAAGGCATGACACACTTAACAATCGAAATATTAGCCAGACGAAAAAATATTGCCACCTCCTTTTTCGATACATTCCAAACTACTTATAATGAAATAAATGAGAAATTTGTAGATATTCCAGTTATGGATAGAATCATACAGAATTGGTCCATCCCACTAACAGCCTATCGATGCCTTGCAAATAACATCGATGTTCCGCTTACTTACAAAGAGATGTTTGACATCACAGTAGAAGGTATCAGAAAACAAAATGCTGAATGCAGAGTATCTGATGAAATAGGAGCCTTCTGGCGTGTTGTCCAGTTTTTGGTCAGTGAAGGAGAAATTATGGAAGACGGAGATTTCAAAATACGTGTTCTTGCTCGTTTCCATTCTGATCGATTTAAGGATGTGCACTGGAATGGACCAAGAAAAGTCCTATATCTCCAGAAGACAAGAATATTCATGTTATACAAGCAAAACTGTCACAAAATAGGAGATAAAATCTTACCGGAAGAAACACTTAAGTATTATCTTGAGAATAGTAAAAGTTTCCTTGGGGAACAGCGAATGACTTACCATGTATTCAAAAAAGGAATACAGGTTATTGACTATGAACATCACGATGGAGTAAATGGGCCTGTGAAAAAGAGCGTTCAACAAAGATCATACTGTTTCGATTATCAGTTGCTAGCAGATACTTTTGAGATTAATCTCGAATTGGGAAATACTGAAACTTCAGAAGAAGAACAATCATAAGAAATCATATCAACGTAGATTTTTGCTGCCATGTAGCTGTGAAGTTATGCGGCAGCTTTTATTTAAATAATAATTTCTTCCCAAAAAATCATTATTTCTTTGTCTTGTTTGTCTTACTTGTCTTTTATGTGAGTATCAATGAATTAACCATTCTCCCTTTAGTCAACTGCTGTCATAGCTTGTCACAATTTAATTGAAGCTATTTTTCCTATTTTTTAGTTTTGTCATAAAATCTATGTTTTTGTCACTTATAGAAGAATGATTGTCACAATTATATCTTTTCATAAATAATTAGCAATTAATACATTGAACAGTATTATTGGACTTTATGACAACAAAGACAAACAAGACAAGCAAAATATGTCCTATTGGAAAGAAATTATTTTTTTGTGCTATTCCTTACCTTCATTAGGTGTATTTCCAAACAGGGCGTCAGAGAACTAACGAAATTACATACAAAAGAGCAAATTGTTGCGGAATATTGCTATAATTTGCGGCAAAACGACTATATTTGCACAAAAATAAGTCATATGGAGACAACAACAAGATTGAATAGACTAAGAGTCGTATTAGCAGAACAAAATAGGAGTAATCATTGGCTTGCCGATAAATTGCAAAAATCTGATTATACGGTATCTAGATGGGTGACAAATAAACAGCAACCATCAGTAGCACAGTTATTCGAAATAGCAAAAGTTCTTAATGTCGATGTGAGAGACTTGCTAATGTCAAGCCAAAGCGACTTGAAGTAAGAATAAAAGATTTAACGAAATTATTGCCCTTTTTTATGGGCGCAATTATGTATATGAATGAAGTAAATTCAAAATCGCCAGAGCTTCTTGTTCTAGAAGAAAAAGATCGCAGAACCAATTTAAAAAAGTTCTGTAATTCGATACTCCAAAAAATTGGAGAACTCGACATTTATAGTGGAGATAGAGCTATATGGGAGCTCTGTCAAAATGCACGTGACTTATCCGAAGGTGCTGAAATTAAAATTTCTTTGGAAAATGATTGCTTCACCTTTGCACATAAAGGAAGACCATTTAATGAAGATTCTTTATTGTCGCTTGTAAAACAAGTCAGTTCAGAAGAAAAGGAAAACGACGATGCTGCAGGTCAGTTTGGAACAGGTTTTGTAACAACACATTATTTTAATCGAAAATTCTATTTAAACGGCTCTTTTCAAACTGAATCTGGAAAAGTCTTTGACATTAATCATTTTGAAATCGATCGTTCAGAAGATGATATAAATCGATTTATAGATAAAATGGATGCTCAAATCAAATCGGTATATAATTTATTGAACACAAAAGAATCAACTATTCGTGAGTGGACTGAATTAATCTATCCTCTTAATGAAAAGACTGGCGAAATAGCCTTACGAGCAATTCGTTCTTCGGAAAGGACGTTACCTATTGTGCTAGTTTTGAATGACAAAATCAAATCAGTTGAGTTATATAATCCTAAAGATGACAAGCATATAATATACACTAAAGGTCACTATTACATTGAAAATGATTTAATAGTTCAAGAGGTGACTAAGTCATCAGAAATAGAGCCTATAGAGACAGCAAAGATTTATTATTTACAAAGTGACGATTTCAGAATTATACTTCCGCTTGAAAGTTCAACGATGGCAAAATCTTCAAATGATATAGCCAAATTGTTTATCTGGTTTCCTTTGTTAGGAACAGAATCATGGGGAACAAATTTCATATACCATTCTTCTTTCTATCCTTTAGAAAAAAGAAATGGTATGTATCTCCCTTGTGATAATCCAAACGTACAGAGAAAGTTTGAATATAATGTGGCTGTGTTGAAGAAAATGAATGCATTGTTATTTGATTATCTAAGAACACATGCAAGATTAATAGATAACAGTATTGAGCTGGCTAAAGTGGATTTTCTGAATCATATAGTTGATGATGTTATGACGAAAGATTTCTATAAATGTCAGCAAGAAATTTGTACGAAGGTCTTTCGTTCTTTGCCTCTTATTGAGACTCCAAAAAGACGTAAGAGCCTAGACGATGGCGTAAAAATTCCTGATGCAGAAATTTGCAGTTTCTTCACTGATGAAGACAAAAATAATAAATATTTTGATGCTTTCTATGAGTATGCTTCAGCTGAACCAGCAACTCTCCCAAACAAAGACATTTGCTTAAAGTGGGCAAATATAATCCATCAATGGGGACTTACAGACGAATCCCAACATGAAATTTCATTGGCTGATGTTGCGCAAAAAGTAACTACAAATAAAAGTTTCGAGAAGTTACATAACTTACTTGAGATTATAAAAGAAATCAAGCAAACGAAACTTTTTGAGACAATGGCTCTTATTCCAAATCGAAAAGGTGAGCTAAGAACTACCTTGAATTTGTGTAATGGCAAGAATATTCCTGAAGAATTATATAAACGTTCGTTATCAATTTGTCCTACTGATATGGATAAATTAGTTAATCCTGATTTTTCAGACATTTATAGCTTGAATGAATATACACGAGATCAACTTCGGTTAGCTGTGAATAACGCCAATGATTGTATAAAAACTAGTACAATTAGGATTGGTAAATGCTTCTCCACCGAATACACTTCCGCTCTACGCGTCTTTGTTTCTATTTATTCAACGGATAATCCCACAAGTTATAGACACCAAATTATGCAGTGTCTTTCTGAAATGAAGGGGTTTGAATACAATGTGTGCTATATACCGAAAGCCGAGGAGAAAGAGAATGATTATTGCTTATCTGCATTCATTTTCTTATTAGAAAGTGAATTACTTGATATTTCTATCATGGCAAAGAACAGTCAAGGATGGCTGGAATACCATAAGGAAAAGCTACAAGAACTCATTTCTAAAGTGGCTCTGATAAAGGATTCTGATTTATCTGCTCGCTTACTGGGAAGTAATGGGTATGAAGTTATTCCAAACCAGGTAGGTATATTCTGTAAACTTGAAACGCTAAAAATTCGCGATGAAAAGATACCGGATGAGCTGGCTGATTTGTATTATAGAGTAAAAAATCAAGAATTACGAGAGACTTGGGCGGATGAAGCCTTTTCAAGGTTTATACCTGAGCCAGAAAAGAATACTGACAATGCAAAAGATATTGCTTCTGCTATAGAGACTTCATTATTGGAAGATTATGACAATAATCAACAAGTAAGTCAGTATGTTATTGATATTATTCAAAAAATTGAATCAAAGTCTGATGATGCAAAAATATGGAAAGATTGGTTTAAGCATATAGATGAAAAGAAAGCTGATTTGAACTGGCATATGGTTCCCGAAGAAAGCAAGTCTAGTTTTTACCGATTAATGAAAGTGGCAAAGAATAAGAATCTTCTTGAAGATCTTGCAGATATTTCTGAAAATGAATCTCTTTTAAACCAATTCAAGGAGTTTATGCATAGGAATCAGCAGGAAAAAGCTGAGTTCGAGTTTAAATACCATCTTGGCAAACATATTGAGAGGTTGATTCGAGAAAAGTTGAGTACGAAACTCGGTGAACGACTAATAGTTTCTCCTACAATTGAAGATCGACAGTGTGGACAGGACCTTGTCGTTCAACTAGACGGAACTGACATCTTTTTCGTTGAATGTAAGGCTAAATGGAATTTTTCTGAGCCTGCTCATATGAGCAAGCTTCAAATTCGGAAAGCTTTTGAAGAAAGAGGACGTTATGCTCTTTGCGCCGTGGATTTGACAGATTTTAATGCATTGTCAAATGAAGTCTTTCCTTCTATTGATGAAATAGTTAACCATATTCATATACATTTAGACATAGCAGACAAATTAACTGGTGTGATTGAGCCTCTTTTCACAATCGATGATGAATCAGATGAAACTCGTATGACTATTTCAGCAGACTATAGGTCAAATATTCCGAAGTTCGTATTTGTGAATAATGTGGGCTTTGATTGTTTAATTAATGCCATTGTGAATAGTATTAATGTAAAAATGAATTAGAATTAATCGACATGAAAATAGCAATAATCGGACTGGGGTATGTAGGCTTACCTTTGTTTTATCTATTATCCAAAAACTATACTTGTATAGGTTTGGATAAGGATTTTCATCGCGTTAATCAACTGCGTGAAGGCATAGATTATCGAGAATGTGAGAAGCGCCACAACATACGAAAAGCCTTGCTGAATAGCACGTTGACCTCCAATTATCTAGATTTATCGGAATGTAACATGTTTATTGTTTGTGTGCCTACTGGTGTAGATAAACAGAATATTCCTGATTTAAAACCACTCATAAAAGTCTGCGAATCTGTCGGTAAGGTACTAAAAAAGCATGATTTGGTCGTATTTGAATCAACAGTTTTTCCAGGTGCAATAGACGAAATATGTACTCCTTTGCTAGAAAAGAGTTCTAACTTAAAAATCAATGAAGATTTTCTAGTTGGCTATTCTCCTGAAAGAATAAATATTGGAGATAAATCGCATAGAATCTCTGCTATTCCTAAAATTATAGCAGGATCCAATGCAACTGCATTGTCTATTATGGATGAAGTTTATTCAACGGTTCTTGATGCACCTACGATAAAGGCTTCATGTATAAAGGTTGCAGAAGCCGCAAAAATGTATGAGAATGTTCAACGCGATATTCTTATAGCATTAGCAAATGAGTATGCAGGGTTCTGTAAAAACGAAGGAATTAACATAAATGAAGTTACAGAATGCGCTGCAAGTAAATGGAATTTCATGAAGGTTTCGCCTGGACTTGTTGGTGGGCATTGTATTGGCATTGATCCTTACTACATTCTACAGCGTTCTAATGAAAAATCTTATTCGATGCCTTTAGTGAAAATTGCAAGGACTGTAAATGAAGAAGAGCCTCAAAATGTCGCACGTTATATAAAGGAGTATGCAAAGTCGATAAACGCAAATTCTATCTTACTTCTTGGCTTTTCATACAAAGAGAATACTCCAGATTGTAGAAACACAAAGGTCGCAGAAGTATATCGTGAACTAAAGCGTGATTTTGCTTTGGTTGATTGCTTTGATCCTATCGTTAATCAAAGAGAAGTCGCAAAAGAATACAACATTCCTATTATAGGTTCAGAAGATGAGTTTAGAATCCAATATGAATTGATAGTAAAAATGGTGCCTCACAAATATTTCAAAAAGGCGATGTTTTCTCACACTACCGTAATTGATTTAAGAGATTTATTATGATTCAACAAAAAAGCAATCAATCTGTACGTGCTACTGCAGAACATATCGATGACATAAGATTCTTGAAGGAATACTATGTGGAGAACGGAATTTTCCCAATGTTCAAACAAGTTTTAATTGAAACAAGAACGGATTGTAACAATCATTGTCCATTCTGCCCACATGCCTTTGTCAATAAGCCATTCGGTATAATGAAATGGGAGTGTTATACTACTATCATTGACCAATTGTGTGCTATCGGTTACAATGGTCGCATTGCATTAATGATATCAAATGAGCCTTTATTGGATAATCGTTTAAAAGATATGATAGTTTATGCAAAAAAACATTCACCTCGTTTCTTCTTAGACATAACAACTAATGGTCTGTTGTTTTCTCCAAATATGTTGGATGAATTATTCGATGTCGGTCTTGATAACGTAAATATCAATGATTACCGAGGTGACCGAGACAAACATCCTAACAAGTTATCCAATAATCTGGTTGATGTATATGCAGCATATGGAAATAACCCCAAAGTATCATTTGTAAAAAGACGTTTCGACGAAAGTCTTCCAAATTATGCAGGTAATATTCCCCAAGCTTTCAACACTGAAGAGTATGGTTTCTGTAATTTTCCCTTTCGAAAATTAATAGTATCATACCAAGGTGATATTCTTTTGTGCTGCAATGATTTTATGTATAATACGTGTTTTGGCAATGTAATGAAAGATAATCTTTTGGATTGTTGGAATCATCCCGAATTAAACAGTATACGTGGTGAATTATTGAACAACAATCGTACTGGTTTATGTCTGCGTTGCAACGATAGTCAGGACTATAATGCATTTAGTTAATATGATAGAGCTTCCTAACATAAGAGAGGCATCGTTAGACCTATCAACAATATGTCAATTGCGATGCAAAGAGTGTTCTACTGCCAAGGGAATTACTCATAATAGTATAATCGGTCGTGGCCAAATGTCATTCAAGTTCTTTAAGTACTTCATAGATAACAATCCACAAATAAAGCGCATTGAAATGTCTAATTGGGGAGAGATATTCCTTAATAAAGACATTGCAAGCATAATAAAATATGCCTTTGAGCATAACGTAGTCTTGTATTGTGGTAATGGAACAAATTTTAATGATGTAGACGAAGAGGTGCTAGAGTATCTTGTTAAATACAAAGTTGAATTTCTCAATTTATCTATCGATGGTGCTACACAAGAAACCTATGAGCAATATCGGGTAAATGGTAACCTATCCAAGGTTCTTGCCAATATTGGGAAATTAAACTACTATAAAAAGCAATATAAATCAGTCTACCCGAAACTCTCGTGGCAGTTCATCATATTTGGTCATAATGAGCATGAAATACCACAAATTAAAGAGTTATGTAGGCAGTATGACATGGCTTTCAATCCAAAACTAAACTACTCAGAGTTTTCTCCTGTTAGAAATAAAGAATTTGTTCGCCAAGAAAGTGGCTTAGGTGTTGCAACACGACAGGAATATAAAGACCTTTATTCTAAAGAATATAAAGCGCCTTGCTATCATTGCTTTGTAAGTCCTCAGGTCAATTGGGATGGGCAAATCCTCGGATGTAGCATTAACAAATGGAAAACGTTAGGAAATATTGCAAACGAAGACCTTTTAACATGGCAGAAAAGTGAAAAGTTCAAACAGTTAGTTTCTGTTCTCTTTGAAGGTAAGCCCTGTGATGATAGCTTACCATGCTATTTTTGCCCTAATTATAATGGAAAGAAAGGTATACCGTTAACCGAGAAAGGGTTGCAAAACTATTTAGATTATGTGCCACAAGCTTTAAAGTAATAACAACATGGTGCTAAATAAAGAACAGTTTGACGCTTTCCGTATGGAAATCGCAACATTTGGGAACATACCGATATTGAGCAAATATTGCGGAATAGGATGTGTATTCTGTAAAGTTCATACAGATTCATACCTTGGACAATACCCAAAAATTCCAATGATTGATGAAGAAGACTTGATAAAAGGGTTCGAGTTCATCAATCCTAATGTTAACTACGTCCGTCTTGGTGCAGGTGTGCTTGTGGCTCCGCATACCGATCCATTCCTGCATCCAAAAATTTATGACTTCATTAAGATAGCTTCGGAATATTTTCCAAACAAGAAAATAACCACTGTAACCACTGGAGCGTATATTAAAGAAGATAAAATAGATTTTCTTAATTCAATTCCAAATTATGGCATTGATCTCTCTCTGATAACAATGCAAGAACAGCGAGAAGCAATTATTCCACGTTCTGAACGTGAACGTACAATGAATCTTCTCAAATATGGCCCGCTTAACAAGTGTACATTGATGTTTACTGGCAACTTGGATGACATTAAGAGAGACTTGGAGCTTCTCTATGAATTGGGGGTAAATAAGAAAGTTCGACAAATATTGGTAAGAAGAATGGAGCATACCGCTACTTCTCAACCAAGATTGAAGAAATTGTCACAAGCTTGCATTGATAATTACGAAAAATGTATAACCTGGGTAAAGGAAAATTATCCAGATGTTATTTACACTGTTCCTATTTTGAAGAATGCTTTCAGAGGAGGCAATAATGAGTACTTTATTGATGCGGATAATCGAATTATCAAACAGAAGGAAGTTATTGAAAATTTCCCCAAAGGAACAGCGGTAAATCTAATCTGCCCACTTTCTGGATATGATTACTTCACAGCAGCGTTCAAGAATGTACCAAACGTTAAGACAAATCTTATTGAAAACCATTTGTATGGAGGATCTGTGTCTGTTGCAGGTTTGTTGAATCACCAAGATATACGAGAACAATTTAAACCGACTAATAACGATGTTATGATACTGCCGAATGAAATGTATAATTCTGACAGTCAGGACTTGTTAGGAGAGCATATAACAGAGTTGGAAAAGTATTATAATGCAAAAATAATCTTAGGCTAGTGGCAAATATGAGATGGAAAAAATACCGAGTGTTGGTATCTAATAAATGTAATTACCGATGTCCTTTCTGCCACAACGAGGGACAGGAAATGCAAGCGAAATCAGATTTGATGTTGTTCGAGGATTTCAAACAACTTGTTGATTTGCTGGTTACAGAAGATACAGAAGAGTTAAATATAAGTGGAGGCGAACCTTTTGTCAACAAGAGTATTGTTGATGTGATTGAATATGCTGATAGTCAACTATCTTGCGATATTAGTTGTGCAACCAACTTATCCTTATTGAATCTGGAGCAAATTGATAGATTGGCAAGAACTCGAATTAAGTTAAATATACAGTTTCCTTATGCTGACGAAAATAATTTTCGGAAAAGTACAGGAAATGGATCACTATCTGATGTTCTACAAAAAGTCAGATTGGTCAGGGATGCAAACATAAAGATAGGACTGAATACGGTTATTCAGAATGATAACGCAGCCGCCTATGAACAAATGATTATGTTTGCGCTTGAGAATGAATTACCATTGAAACTACTGCCTCAAATTGGGGGAAAGAAAAGCGACAGATATAAGGATTTCATAATCCCTGTATTAGACAAGTATTCTATTGAAGTTAAGGATAAAGGATGTGGTGCATTAAGATGGGTCTTAGAGAATAATAGACATAGAACAACAGTTCTCTATATAGACTCACCTTGCTTCTATCATGATATTGAGACATGTAGGAATTTTGCAGAAATTCGTATACATCCTGATATGACAGCGCAAACTTGCATTTTAAAAGATGATACTGTTAAGCTCTGTTTTGAAAAAGGAAATACGTATGTAAAACAACAGTTACAAGAGTTATGGAACGACTTCACGACATGTTAGTTGAATATAACAGTCATAGCATTTCCCAGGAGAGTAGACGTTCATGGAGTAACCAATTTTGCGAACCGATATTTCCTTGTTATTGGAAGATTGTTTTTGAAGAACTTCAATCAATAGACAAAAGCAAAAAGGTGCTCGAAATAGGTTGTGGACAAGGTGATGTGACGAGTATTCTCTGTTATCTTGGTTTCAAAAATATCAAAGCATACGAAATGGATGAAATGATGAGCAGAGTCGCTATATGCAAGTTAAACAAGTTGTTTGGGAGGATAGATATTGTGAATAGTAGTAAATACCCACAAGGAACTGAATGTGCAGACATTCTGATACTTGTTAATTGTGCTTATGCTGATGAATGCACTACAAAAGATGACTACAAGAAAAAGATATTGAACTTCTATAAAAATGCATCTGATCCAGAACTATTTCTTTTTGAAGTAATAGATCCCGATTACAATATACCTGACGAAAACTTCCCTTATTGCCTCAGATTAAATAATGAAGATATAGAAGAGATGTTTCCTATAGCTTCTATTCATTCATTTGAGACATATCGATATCCACAAAATAAGCGAACAAAAAAGCTATATGTAATAAAGCATTACAAATGAGAATAACAATAATAACAAACGAATACTCTTCTGAAGGTGGTGGACTGTCGTACAGCTGCCGACGGTTTCATCATTTACTTGAAGAATTGGATAATGAAGTATCTATACTTTCTTCAGGCATAGACGAAACAAGTGTCATTAGTAGTGGATACGATGCTAAACTTGGGATGGAGATAGCTTATGAAGCAAAGATGAAACGAGACGTTGGTAATATTATTTCGTCTCAACTATTGATTGCTTTTGGTGGTGGTTTTAATGCTTACTATGCGGCATTACTGGCAGAAAAAAAGAACATTAGACTATGGCTAATGCTTCGTGGTTCTGATGGTAATCTTGCAAAATGGAATACAGAATCTTCGTTTTATCTGAATTATTCTGCTGCTTTAGCTGAAAGAATAATTTGCCTATCAAAGGAATTGGTTGAAAACACAAAGCTTCTGACAAGGAAACAACTTGAGTTTGATGTTATACCAAATCATTCAGAAAGAAAGATAAGAATAGTCAAACCTATTCGAAGAGGAAATTTACATTTAGGATGTGGAGCGTCTCATATGAACGAAAAGAAAGGCGTTTCCAATCTCATTAAATTGGTTTCAGTATATAACCAAAAGTATGATAATAATATTATGCTTGACATCGTAGGCGAAATCGACAATGAGGTTATGGATCAATATAAAGAGAAAGTGAACCATCTATGTTTACAATCTTGTATTCGATTTATAAACAGAAAGAATAGAGAAGAATATAGACTGTTACAACAGTGCTGGGATATGTACATACAAACGTCTGTTTGTGAAGGAATGGGCAATTCCGTTACAGATAGTATGTCTGTTGGCATACCTGTTATGATCAGTAATACTGGCTTCATTGCAGAATTAGCAAGAGAACAGTTTCATCAGATGGTATTTTCTGCTGATTCTCCTGAGGTTATGGCAGACGAAATCCATTCGAATATTCAAGATGAAAAAATATGCGATAAGTACAAGCTCTTTTACGATATGTTTTTTGAGACAGTGTCAAACGATTGTATAAAGAAAAAATGGAGAAATCTTTTGAGAAATAACAATCAAGAAAATATTAAGCCTGAATTAGATTGTATCATATCTGTGTCTCTTCATGATATTGCAGGAGATAAGCATGATAATATAACTACTCCAGTCGAGACTTTTCGAAAATTCAATGAGGATATTCACAATGTGGGATATAGGTTGTGCTCTATGAAAGATTACGTTTCTATGGAAATAGAGGACAGGAAGCGTTGCATTGTCTGTACTTTTGATGACGGATATGTTGGGCTTTTGCTGAATGCGTTGCCAATAATGAATGAATTTGGGTTTACTGCCACTGTATTTGTTTGTACAGATTACCTTGGTAAGGTTAACGACTGGAATTTCAAAGATAAGAGCAAACGTCAGCATTTGTCTATAGATGAATTGAAAGAATTGCAATCTTGTGGTTGGGAAGTTGGTTCTCATGGTGTAACTCATCGATCACTTTTGCGATTAAATGATGAAGATCTATGCAGAGAATTACAGACTTCAAAGGACGTTTTAGAATCATTATTTGGCCCTGTTAAATCTTATGCATATCCATATGGTGATTATAGTGATTATATAATGAAACAAGTAAGTCGTTTCTATGACTTCGCATTTCTGTTAACGCAAGGTGGAACATTCCTTGAAGTTGATTCACTACGAATACACCGATACTATATATCAGAAATAAATCAAATACTGAAAATCAATCAATGAAAATATTAGGTATATTTAGAGGATTCCCCGGTCTAGGGCGTGTCGTTTCTGGAGTGTCATTGTTAGAGACGCTTCGGGATGAATATGGTTGTGCAATTAAAATCATAAGCTATCTTCAAGGAAATAGATATTTGCAAAAACGTGGGTATACGAATTTACAAGAAGTTGTTCCCATGGACTATTGTTCCATAGGTTTGTTGCCAACTAATAAAATTGGGGGGTATATACATAATACAATAAAGAGCTTCAGCCCAGATGTAGTGGTGGTTGATGGTGAGCCTCTTATCATACAATCGCTACGTATATCCTATCCAAATATTAAAATTGTAGCTCTATTAAATCCTGCAGATGTGGATAATTCACAAAACGACAAAGAGGCAATGGATTACTTTAACGCTCTTTATTCATTGTCTGATTTAGCTGTTGTTCATGGCTTAAGAACAATTACAAAGGTCGATTATGCATACAAGAAATTGATTTCCATAAATACAATTTTAAGAAAGGAGGTGATGCAACTTAAACACAAAAAATCCATGAATATTTACTGTATACTTGGTGGTGGTACTGTTAATGTTGGTCATCAGTTTGCAGCATCAACAATCCGAATTGCGGAATTGTGCCAACAAGCTGCGCTACAAATGGAGCAGTACACTATGCATATTGTATGTTCAAGTCAAAATATCTATGATGCGATTAATGAAAATTATTCCTCACCGAACATAATTCTTCATAATAACATTCTCAATGCAGACGAATACTATAGCAATGCTGGATTGATAATAACTCGTTCAGGACGTAACACGCTTAGTGAGTTAGCCTATTTAGGTATTCCTGCTGTTTCAATTGTTACAGGTGATAAATACCGATGTGCAGAACAACAGCAAAATTTATGTTGTTTGCAGACTAATCACATACGAAGTATTTCTATTGACTCAAATGCTGATACTCTTGTAGTTTTAATGAAAGAGCTATTGAATACCCCATCATTAGCAGCGTCAAAATTCAATGCAGGAAACTATGAAGCAATAAAATACATTTTAAGCGTATGAAGATAGCACATATTTCGGATTTACATTTAACAGAAAGAGGAAAGATTATATGGGATACTGATACACTATGTCATTTCAGTCAAATGCTTAATAAACTTCGTGCTATTGATGGTTTAGACGCAGTAGTAATTACAGGCGATATTTCAGACGATGGATCTAAATGGACATATGAGTATCTCGATAACGCTTTAGCTAAAATGGATATTCCTGTATATTGTATTCCTGGTAATCATGATTCGCTTCCAATGTTTTACCAAGTATATAAACCTCATTTTTATTCAACTTGTGGAAGAGTAATTATTAATGATTGGAAATTTCTATTTTTAAATAGTGTAATACAAGATTCAAAAGACCTCAATACAAACATGTCTAGAGGATATATATCAAATGAAGATCTTGATTTTATAGACAAGGATTTAAGTGATGGATTGCCTACCTGCCTATGTCTTCATCATCCTCCAATAGAGCCAGGAGGATGGTTGAACAGAAAAATTTTGGAAAATAGGTACGATTTTAACAACATTATAGCTAAACATAGTAATGCAAGATGTATACTCTATGGTCACATTCATTGTTATACTCAAATGACAATTGCTCAAACCATGTATATTTCTGCATCGTCAATAGCTTTTGCTTTTGATAAAGATTTGCCAAAATTCCAAATAACTAAAGGGACTGAGGGCTTTAATATTATAACATTAGACGAAAATATATCTGTAGAGAAAATTCTCATTTGAGACTGCAGGTCACGGTTCTATATTTTTAATACTTTCTATAGTGCGTAATGCTTTTATAGACTGATTTGCAACTTGCATTTCTTTCCTTAGTTTAATGTTCTCTGTAAGTACGATTCCAAACATGAATGCTCCAACAATAATCATCAACCATACGCATAGGCGAATGAATTTCTGAAGATATGTAGGGTTTGCTAATTTATTATGACCATGTATAACTGAGATTGCAGTATTGTAATACAAATACATGTTGTTTTTTGAATTTTCGTTTGATAAAACCGAAACAGTCCATTTTTGTTAAAATGAGACATAGAAGTCCTCTTAGGAACTTCATTACGTTTTTTGCAAAGAAGCTAGCCCCTATCCATGTGTCTGCTGTTTCCGAGAGTTTTGCTCGAATGTTGTCTGCCTTGTAGATTCGCTTTGATGTGCCAAATGTGCCTTCTATCTCATTTCTTTCGCCTATAGCTCTTCGCTTATCCTCTGCAGACTTGTCGTTTTCCTCTTTAGGTGGTCTTCCTAACGGATGGTTATAACAGTTTATGAAGCCATTTCTGATAAGTCCTCTGTTCGTCCTGCTCAGATACAATTTGTCTGCTTGTATTTCATCCGGAAGCATATCAAATCTCTGTTTGTACAATGCTATCTGTGAAATGAGGTCAGTAGACTCGTTATAGGCATCCCAGCTGAGATGGTCCACATAGGTATATCCGTTTACAATACTAGCGCCAACCTTTGCGCCGAATTCGACTTTTGCTTTGGCCTTGCCCCTGACTATGGGACGGAGATGTGGCTGATAGATGCTGATGATTCTGTCTATACAACTGCAAACACCATTTTCAAACATCATCTTCTGCTGTTCAAACATCCGAAAAGCAGCCTGAAGACATTTACAGTCATGGCGGTTGAAGCATTTCAGTAAGTTACTCATCTGGTTGCCAAGGAATTTCATGAAAATCTGGATGTTTGCCTGTAAACAACGTATTTGTATCAATTTTGTCCTGTCTATCAGTCTTCTCCCCTTTCTTTTCTTTTTCGTCAGGGTAATGAAAGCTTTCCTCGCTTCCACTTTGTGGGTCTGGGGTTTGCTAATCTGATGGCGATTACAGAATTTATCCAGAAGTCTGTCTATCAGTTTGCTGCCATCTTCCAGCAGATTGGAATCTGTCGGATAACACACCTCTGCATTACAGCAAGTAGCATCAATTTTCATTGTGCCGCCATGGTCGTTGTCGTCTTTATCTTTCCTTTCTGCCTTCGAACAACTTCCATCCGCCTCTGCCAACATGAGTGTCAGCATATTGAAAAAGTCATGATCCAATCACTTACGTACTAGGACTAACAGTTCATGTACAAAAACAGGCTTCTCCGTAAAGGCAGGAAGACCAAGAAGATATTGCATGTAAGGATTCTCCTGTATGGCTTGAATCGTTTTCTCGTCGCTTAAGTTCTCAACGTGCTTCACTATCAGTGCACCAACAACCATACGGGCTGATTTGTTTCCTGCACCATTATGTGAAATTCTAAGGCGCTTATTGTATTCCTTCTCCACTTTATCCCAAGGAATGTTGTCACCTAGCTTAACCCAACGATTAGACTTGTTCAGACCTGTAAGAAATTTTTCAAGCTCGAACAGGTCGTGATTCTTATATTGAGAGTAGTATTTCATATAGCTGCTTCACTGTTTTAACATGCAAATGTTAGCAAAACCAATCGGAATATACAAGTATTTTATGCTATAATATGTTTATATTCAGTGCTTTATAATTATTTAGCAGACCCTATATAAAGGCTAAGTTTCATCGTTTAGAGGATCATTCAAATCCTATAGAAATTCAAATTGCCAGAATCCAAGGAACAGACACCGCCACATTGCTTCTACATCAGAGCGCATTTAATCAGACTCTTTTCATTTCCATCACTACTGAGAACGGTCGAATAACTTCTATGAGGATGGATGAATACGAGGCTTAAAAATAAATATTAGCTAAGGGGGCGGTATACTTGAAAACAAAATTTCCTATATTGACGCTTCACGTTCTTTTCTCCATGTCTTTTGCATGCGATTTTCTGAAGGCGTAAGGCTATAGATATGTTGTTATGTCAAGAAATATATCATTACCTTAACTAATTATTTGGTTAAAAGCATAATGGGACAGTTTCAATACTTTAAGTCAATCACACAAATTTGAAGAATGGTTAGGTGAGAATACATCTCTGTGTGATAATAAAGTAATCTCAAGATTCAGTCCTTTATTAGGTATATTTCCAAACAGGGTGGGAAGTGAAGCAGTCATAAACAGCAAGCCAAACTTTTTGACGAATGGACTTGTAACTACAGACAGCAAGATTATTGTGATGGTCGTTTAGGTCATCACATTCTTACTGTCCGTAGTGTAAAGTCGTTTCGTGTTTGGCCTTTGACTGAGTGTCTTTGATGCGCAGAGGAACCACGTTCCCCTAAGTCAGCAAAGTCTCTCAGTCAAACTGTTTAAAGACGCTTCGCTGGGTGGGGAAATAATTCTAATGATTAACAAGAATGCTAATCTGTTCAGGTTTCGATTTTTTCAAATCTCAAATAATGGAAATGAACATGATTTTCCCATTATAGATTAACCTGAATTAGTGAAACGTCGTCATTAGGATTGATGATTGCCTTCTTAATCTCGGTTATGGATTTATTGCTCAGCATA
>Ga0172377_10002871_pt1 | contig 17672 bp, 14 predicted proteins | sample Pumphouse3metaG_FD_119749 | JGI IMG/M metagenome (GOLD analysis project Ga0172377, IMG submission 119749) | Leachate microbial communities from a municipal landfill in Southern Ontario, Canada - Pumphouse #3 metaG | ecosystem: Engineered > Solid waste > Landfill > Unclassified | place: Canada...
AGTGTAGATGATTCGTCATTTCTCCAGTTCAATAGTCTGCAGACCTCTTGTCTGGTATACTTCTGGTACCGTACCAAATCGTGGATTCCTCGGTTTTCATAATACTGTTCACGATACTCATACTCAGCGAAAGCAAGAATGTCCACCACTTGCTTATGATACTCCTCGTTTACCAACAGAGCACTAAACCCTTCACTTGCAGTCAAAGTGTTTCCCACCCATTCGACATACACCAGATTGCCGAATGCCTTTTTCTGGGATGCTTGGTAAAAGCCATCCTGCAAGAGAGATAAAGCAGATAGAATGGAAGCATGCTCGGCAGCAAATCCATAGGTTCTCTGAATCGTCTCCTTGATTTCGTCTATGGTTACCTTTGTATGCTCCATCACCAATTGAAGAATCACTCCTTCATACGGTCTGAGACCTGGACAAAGCACCTTGGAAAGGAAATGCAGACTAGCAAGGTGCGCACCCGAAAGGATTGACGCTCTTTGTTTCTCAACCTTGCAGGTAAACTGATAAAGACTCTTCTCATACTCAATGAACAGCAAAGGAGACACTGAGTGCAAACGTACAAAATCAAGCATCGTGGGGATACGCCCGACTTGCGTCCGCACTTTTTGGTACGCTTCCTTGAGAAAAGCAAGGGTATTGAACCTAGCTGAATTGATTGAAGCATAGATTCTTTCTTTGGCAATTCTGTCAAAACTCACGGTTGATACGCCAGGTAAGCCCAGACTTCCACTGCTTACAATCTTTCTCAAAGAATCTTTTTTAAAACTATTGTCACCAAATAGAGCAACAGGAATCATATAGTTGTTGTCATAATTGCCTATGAAATCGATGACGGTAAGATATTCCTTGCTAGGAAACTTACGCAAACCTCGCCCCATCTGCTGTACAAAAATGATTGCTGATTGGGTTGGACGAAGCATCACTATCTGGTTCAAGGAAGGGATATCAATGCCTTCATTGAGAATATCCACAGCGACCAGGTATTCAAGGCTATCGTTTCCAGTCTCCTTCTCAAGTCGCAAAAAAGCAGATTCGCGTTCTTCTTCACTGTCTTGTCCACTGAGAGCCAGAGCTCGTACATGCAATGAAACCAATTCGTTCGCCACCATGGCAGCCTCTTCATTCCTGCTGCAGAAAATCAATCCACGACGACGCTGGTTGCCTATGCTATACCTGTCGATCATTTGTTTGATTCTTTTCACCCGTTCTTTACAATTGATTTCTGAAAAAAGAGATAGATCATCTTGCAACACCCCATCGATTGCCAGATCGGATATCCCGTAATAGTGAAACGGACAGAGCAGCTCAGCTTCAAGCGCCTGATTCAAACGTATTTCATAGGCGATGTTATGATCAAAAAGACCATAGATATCAAAACCGTCAGTACGCTCCGGGGTTGCGGTCATCCCTAAAAGGAATGCTGGTTTGAAGTAGTCGAGCACCCTTGTATAAGAATCCGCTCCTGCCCGGTGAACCTCATCAACACAGATGTAATCAAAATAATCGGGAGAAAACGAGTATAAGATTTCTGGTTTGGAGAGCGTTTGTATCATGGTAAAAAGATAGGGGGCGTCAACATCCCTGTGCTTTCCCCCCAAAAGACCACAAGCGATATCTGAACCAAGTATTTGTTTGAATTTTCTCATCGACTCAGCTGCGATCTGTTGACGATGTACGATGAATAAAAATCTACGGGTTTTTTGCATCTTTACATCAAAAGCGCTGAGAAAGGTTTTTCCCGTCCCAGTCGCTGAAATGAGAAGAGCCTTCCGTTCGCCCTTTTCCCGCAAAGCTTCAAGCGCTTCCAGTGCTTCCTTCTGCATATAATTGGGAATAATTTCACCAGATTCTTCCGAAGGGGAAAATATCTCTGGTTCTCCAACAAGAGGGATGAAAGATGGTTGCCTGCGAAATTGGTTGTAGATTTTCTCATAGTGGATAAGCCAGGCAGGAGACACCTCGATGGCTTGTTGCCAAGCATCGTTGAATTCTTGTTGGGTTTTTACGAACAGCTCCCCTTCTTCGAGGGAAACCAATCGTACATTCCATTCTCGATTCGTAGAGAGAGCTTCATGCGTAAGGTTTGAACTACCCAAGATGAGCGAGGCATAGGATTCCTTCCTATGATAGAATACATAGCCTTTTGCGTGAAACGCCTTTTCGCAATATACCCGAAGCTCAATGTTTGGGAAATTGGTCAGAAGTGCTTGCATGGCTTTTGGATCGGTGAAGGTAAGGTAATCAGAGGTTAGGATTTTTCCTTTAACACCCCGCTTCTTCGCTTCATAGAGGGATTGAAGCAGCATTGCAAGCCCCCCTGAAGTAATGAAAGCGACCGAAAACTCAAAATACGTACAACTATCAAGTTCCTTGATCAATGAAGAAAGGACCTTGCTTCGAGGAGGATCATTCAAGATCAGATGAGGACGAAATTCTTCTGAAGAAGGAAGTTTTGCATCGAGAAAGCCTGTTTCAAGACTCTTCGGCAGATCTGAAAAAATCGAAGTCTTCATAGGTTACTCCAACAAAGAAGAAACTGCGTGAACCAAGGGGAGATCTGCATCAGCCCAGTTGACTGAATAGAGGTCAGCTTTCGCAAGCCATTTGCTATCGAGGTGTTCTCTCAGTTCCAACGGACCTTGGAGAATTTCACAAAGATATCCATGCATGGTGAGTGAAAAGGTAGCATATTGGTGTTCAACAGTAAGCAAGAGACGCTTTACTTGAATTTCAGCTCCAAGTTCTTCCTGTATCTCTCGTATGATGGCTTGTTCACCACACTCATCGTGTTCCAATTTGCCCCCTGGGAACTCCCATCGTTTTGCCAATTCTCCAAAATCCTTTCTTTGGGCAGCAAAAACCTTGTTATCCTGGAGAAACACTGCAGCTGCAACTTCTATATGCTTCATGATCAAAAACCTCTTTGATTTGATCCTAGCAGCTGAACCGAAGATGGTCCAGGAGATTTGTAAAAAAGCCGGATAAGAATAATTGGGTCAAATTATCCCATCTTTTAGTAATTTTTCCGACTTTTTGACCAATTTTGATTTTTTTATATCCTTTTTCTAATTCGGCTCTGCAAGTCGATTGACATTACCTAGTGGGCATGATACCGTACAGATGCTTTAGATTATTGAGTTGCAGCTAGTACGTTTTCCTATCTTTTGTATGTATGCGTTCTTTACCGAATTCCTCCAGCAGACAGGCTAAAAGTTCGAGACTGCGCCAAATAGAGCAATATTATGTATGCAAGCTTAAGCTTGTAAAGGATGCTTTTAATGGCAAAGAAAATTTACGTTGGTAACATGAGTTACAACACCTCCGAAGAAGAACTTCGGGACCTGTTCGCACAGTACGGTAACGTTTTGAGTGCAAATATCATCATTGACCGCGAAACCCGTCGCCCCAAGGGCTTTGGTTTCGTAGAGATGGAAGAGGATTCTGCTGCAGAAGCCGCTATCTCCCAGCTCGACGGTAAGGAAATCGATGGCCGTAACCTCCGCGTTAACGAAGCCATTGCAAAACCCCGTCCGTCTTACAACAATAACCGTTACTAGTCTTTAGACTGGTACAGTGAAAAGGAACCCTTTCGGGTTCCTTTTTTTGTCTTTTTTCATTCCGCCTGTTGATAAGCCAGCATCAGTACGCGAATCATATCAGATGACAAGCCTTGATCATCTTTGATTTCGAGATGATGAATGTACTTACCATCCTTGGGGCCTACGATTTCTTTGAAAGCATACCCTTCCAATTTTGTATTCAAAAGAACTGAGAGGGCCAACGGCGCACATTTGCTCTTAAGATACTTTCCTGGAACCCAAATATAGGCAAAACCATGGACCCTGTAGAATCCGATCTGGCTCTTGCTTACTCTCATAACACTCGGTCCAAGTTCTTCGATTTGGGCCTTGATCACATTAAAACAATCCTTGGCTTCTGGGAAATCTACAAAAAATTCCGATATATCCATGCCCTACCCTCATCAAGAAACTATTTTGAACAATTAATGATACCACATGTAACTCATACATAAAGGGTTTCATAGAGAGAATTTGGAACATGCAAGAACATCCTGCTTTTTTCGATATGAATGCCTTCTTCCGTGAGAATGGAAAAATATTTGATATCACTATTGATTCTATCTATAGAAACATATAAGCTCTTCCACATCGGAGGCAATCATGAACGTCGGACGATTTGGACAGTTTGGTGGACAGTACATACCGGAAACTCTCATGCCTGCAGTCATAGAACTAGACAGGGCTTATACGCATTATAAAGATGACCCATCCTTCAAGATTGAATTGAAAAACCTCTATGCAGACTATGCGGGACGCCCTTCCCTGCTGACCTATGCAGAGAAAATGACAGCAAACCTTGGAGGAGCTAAAATCTATCTGAAACGTGAAGACATGAACCATACAGGATCCCATAAGATCAACAATGTCCTTGGACAGTGTCTCCTTGCCAAGAAGATGGGCAAGAAACGTGTCATTGCAGAAACCGGAGCAGGTCAGCACGGGGTTGCCACCGCCACAGCCGCCGCCCTTATGGGTTTGGAATGTGAAATATTCATGGGGAAAGTTGACTGTGACCGCCAGGCCTTGAATGTCTACCGCATGCACCTCCTCGGGGCAAAAGTACACCCTGTAACCAGTGGAACCATGACATTGAAAGATGCCGTCAACGAAACCATGCGTGAGTGGACGACAAGGATTGACGACACTCACTATGTATTGGGTTCAGTCATGGGGCCGCATCCGTTCCCTACCATGGTTCGAGACTTTCAAAAGATAATCGGCGAAGAAGTAAGAGAACAAATGATGAAAAAAGAGGGTAAACTTCCAGATTATCTATTGGCATGTGTAGGAGGAGGCTCAAATGCAATGGGTCTTTTCTACGACTTCCTTGATGAGAGCTCCGTAACACTGATAGGCATCGAAGCTGCAGGAAAAGGCATTGAGACAAATGAGCATGCCGCCACCATCGCTACAGGCACCATCGGTATTTTCCATGGCATGAAAAGCCTTTTCTGCCAAAACGCTGACGGGCAGATCAATGAGGTGTACTCCATCAGCGCAGGACTCGACTATCCAGGGATTGGCCCCGAGCATGCAGACTTATCACAAAGAGGAAGAGCAAGCTACGTATCCATCACAGATGAGGAAGCGGTATCAGCTTTTGAATATCTTGCATGTATGGAAGGAATCATCCCTGCCATTGAAAGTGCCCATGCCATTGCATATGCAAGGAAACTTGCACCAAAGCTCTCCAAAGACAAGGTCATCGTCATAAACCTTTCAGGACGCGGAGACAAGGATGTATCTGCCATAGCCCGCTATAAGGGAGAAGTATTGTATGAGTAGTAGAATAGATTCCGCCTTTTCACGAGGAAAAGCCTTCATACCCTTCATCACCTGTGGAGATCCTGATTTGGATACCACAAAAAAGCTGGTACTTGCCATGGCAGCAAGTGGTGCCGATCTCATCGAACTGGGGATCCCCTTCTCCGATCCCATCGCAGAAGGAGTAGTCATCCAACAGGCTGATCAGAGAGCGCTACATGCAAATACCACGCTTGCAGGAATTTTCACCATGGTGAAAGAAATTCGCAAGGAGACCTCCATCCCACTGGTATTCATGACCTACATCAACCCCATCTTCACCTATGGAAAAGAAAAGTTCCTTCATACTTGCCACCAAACAGGTATTGACGGAATCATCGTTCCTGATTTGCCCTTCGAAGAACAAGAAGAAATCCTTCCCCTCTGCAAGCACTACGATATCAATCTCATCAGCATGATAGCTCCTACCAGCAAACAAAGAACTACCTTAGTAGCTGAGCAAAGCAACGGATTTCTCTATTGCGTCTCTTCTCTAGGAGTAACTGGAATGAGAAACACCATTGATGATTCCGTACAAGACATGGTAAGCGTTGCCAAGCAAGTCACAACTACGCCTTGTTGCATCGGTTTCGGTATTTCCAATGAAGAACAAGCAAGCCATTTCGCCCAATTCGCTGATGGCATCATCGTAGGATCAGCCATTGTGAGGATGATAGGTGAATATGGACGAAACAGCATCGAGCCTGTTTCTCAATTTGTAAGAAGCATGAAAAAAGCTGCAAATCACGTGTAGTGTTTCGCCAACGGCAGCGCCTACAAAGGAGAGAGTGTGCAATACAACCTACAAATGGAAGAAGTCAAAGAACTTGCAAAACAAGCGCAAGGGAATCTCATTCCACTCACAACTGAACTGTTCAGTGACAAACTAACGCCCCTTTCCGTGCTTGAACGAATGAAGAACACGGGCTCCCACTGCTTTTTGCTGGAGAGCGTGGAAGCATGCCAACGATGGGGACGATATACTTTTCTAGGATATGATCCCACACTCAAAGTGACTTGTACCGATCATCTCCTAACCATCACTGATTCCATAGGAAACGTACAGACACAAAAAGCCAATCCACAGGAGTTCATACGCTCATTACTCAGCAACTATCGAAGTATCCCTCTATCCAATCTCCCTCCTTTCACCGGTGGACTGGTAGGCTACTTCTCCTACGACTATATTAAATACAGTGAACCGACGCTGAACCTCGATGCCCAGGACATTGAACAGTTCAACGATGTCGATCTGATGCTCTTTGAAACAGTTATCTGTTTCGACAATTATCGACAGAAGATCATCCTCATTGCAAACATCCATCTAGAGGATGAACAAAACGGCTACAAAAAAGCCCAGGATCAACTTATTAACCTGCGTAACCTGATTCTCAGCGATTCACCAATCGAACATCAAATCGGCTTATTACAGGGACCATTTGAATATCTGTTTGATGAAGAATGCTATTGTACAATGGTCGAAAAAGCGAAAAAACACATCTATGAAGGCGATGTTTTTCAAGTAGTACTCTCCAATCGACTACAAGCGCCCTTTCATGGCAGCCTGATCGATACCTATCGTTTGCTTCGTACCACCAACCCCTCTCCCTATATGTTTTACCTCAACATCGGTGAGGTGGAAATAGCTGGAGCCTCTCCTGAGACCCTTGTCAAATTGCAGGACGGAATACTCCATACCTTCCCTCTTGCGGGTACCCGTCCTAGAGGAAGAACAAATGAGGAAGACCTGGCACACGAACAATCGCTGCTGTCTGATGAAAAGGAACTTGCTGAACACAACATGTTGGTCGACCTAGGAAGAAACGACCTAGGCAAGATCAGCAAGTTTGGAAGCGTATTTGTTGAAAAATACCTTTCTATTGAACGATTCAGCCATGTGATGCATCTGGGGTCGACGGTGAAGGGCGAAATACAACTAGGCTATGACGCTCTCGATGCCATCAGCGCTGTATTGCCTGCAGGAACACTCAGTGGCGCTCCAAAGATTCGCGCATGCCAAATCATCAACGAACTGGAAAACAACAAACGTGGCATGTATGGAGGAGCCATAGGCTATATTGGATTCAGCGGCAACATGGACACCTGTATTGCAATTCGCATTGCCTATAAGAAAAACGGGAAAGTATTCGTGAGAAGCGGAGCAGGTATCGTTGCCGACAGCAATCCGCAAACTGAATGGAATGAGTGCATACATAAATCAAAAGCCGTAACCAACGCGCTTACAACAGCCTCAGGAGGATTGCTATGACTCTATTGATAGACAATTATGACAGCTTCTCCTACAACCTGTATCAGGCAATTGGCGGTATGGATGAACATATCAAGGTAATTCGCAATGATGAAATGGACGTTGAAGGAATTTTTAGACTCAAACCCCAGAGAATCATCCTATCTCCTGGCCCAGGCAGATGTGAGGATGCAGGAATATGCATTGAAGTCATTCAAAAACTGGGGCCAGCCATTCCCATCCTAGGAGTATGCCTCGGACACCAAGCAATCTGCACAGCCTACCAGGCAGTCGTGTCGCATGCAAAACAGCTGGTCCATGGAAAAACCTCAATCGTGGAAATTAATGTCTCTTCTCCAATATTCAAAGGTCTTGATGTCCATCAAAAAGTTGCACGATACCACTCGCTCGCGGTAATTGAAGAAACCATCCCCTCAGTGCTTCGCATCACTGCACGCGCAGAAGATGGACAAATCATGGCAGTACAGCACACCACCTACCCAATCTATGGAGTACAGTTTCACCCCGAATCGATCATGACCGAACATGGGCAAGAAATGCTTGAAAATTTCATGAATATCCAAGGAGAAACCAGATGATACGAGAAGCCATCAAAGAAGTCTGCATGAAACAGAATTTGAGCTATGAGGTAGCAAAGACGGTGATGAATGAAATCATGGACGGTCAGGCAACACCAGTGCAGATGAGCAGTTTTCTCACAGCTCTCTCACTCAAAGGAGAAACCATCGAGGAGATCACCGCTTGTGCCGCAGGGATGAGGGAGCACTGCGTACGACTACTGCACCAACTTCCGGTTCTTGAAATAGTTGGGACAGGAGGCGATACATCAAACTCTTTCAATATTTCTTCTACCAGCAGCATCGTCATCAGTTCCTGTGGTGTTCCCGTTGCCAAACATGGAAATCGTGCTTCATCCTCGGCTTGCGGTTCTGCTGATGTTTTTGAGGCACTCGGTGTGAATATCGGGATGAGTGCCCAAAAAAGCAAAGAGTTGCTGCATTCCATCGGACTCTGCTTCCTCTTTGCGCAGAACTATCATATCGCTATGAAATATGTAGCTCCTGTACGTAAAGAACTGGGAATCCGTACCGTCTTCAATATCCTTGGACCGCTTGCAAACCCTGCAGGAGCATCAATGCAGCTGATGGGTGTATATGACGAGAATCTGGTGGAAAGTTTGGCACAGGTGATGTCAAACCTCGGTGTGGAAGATGGCATGGTGGTTTACGGCCAAGATGGACTGGATGAAATCTCCCTGAGTAGTCCCACAACAGTCTGCGAAGTGAGAAACGGGAGTTTCACCAACTATGAGATCACCCCTGAACTCTTTGGATTTACCCGGTGCAAGAAAGAAGACCTTTTGGGAGGAGATGCCCAATGCAATGCTACAATTACACGCTCAATTCTGGATGGCACGCTACAAGGACCCAAGCGTGATGTCGTTTTGCTCAATAGTGGCTGCGCCCTGTATATTGCAAACAAGGCATCTACCATCGAGGAAGGCATTGCAATGGCAAAAGAGGCAATCGATTCAAAGAAAGCCTTTCTCCAGCTTGAAAACTTCATCCGTTTATCCAACGAGGCGTAACATGGATATACTCCAAGACCTTGTGCAAGCAGCCAAATGCCGCTATACGAATTGTTCTGTCGACTCGATACGAGAAGAAGCGCTCAATTTGGAAAAACTTTCCTTCCCTTTTACGGAGGCTGTAAAGAAACCAGGACTTTCACTTATTTGTGAAGTAAAAAAAGCATCTCCATCAAAGGGAATCATTGATGATGAGTTCCCCTATCTGATGCATGCCGCAGCATATGAAAAAGGTGGGGCCGATGCCCTCAGCGTCTTAACCGAACCAACAAAATTTCTAGGCAAAGACCACTATCTCCAAGAAATCACGAAGCAGTCCACCCTACCCGTACTCCGTAAGGATTTCACCATTGATGAGTATCAAATCTATGAGGCCAGGCTTCTCGGTTCTTCAGCAGTCCTGTTGATCTGTGCCATCCTCTCTGAACAACAGCTGAAAGGCTTTATACGTATCTGTGAAACTATGGGAATGGACGCTTTGGTGGAAACACATGATGAGCAGGAAGTGCGCAAAGCCCTACGATGTGGAGCTTCCATCATAGGAGTAAACAATCGTGATTTGAAAACATTCAAGGTAGATCTGCAAACCAGCATCAGATTGAGGCAATTAGTACCTCCATCAGTGTTATTTGTGAGTGAAAGCGGAATCAGCTCTAATCAGGACGCACACTTGCTTGCTTCCTATGACGTAGATGCGCTCTTGGTGGGAGAACTCTTGATGCGCTCCAAGGATAAAGGAAAAACCATCAGGGAGCTCAAGGTATGATAAAAATCAAGCTCTGTGGATTACAAAGTGAGGACCATATCCGATGGGCTAATGAAGCGGGGTGTGACTACGTAGGATTTGTCTTTGCAAAGAGCAGAAGGCAAGTCTCCTTTTCCCAAGCAGCTCGGATTCGAAAGCATCTCGAATCCTCGATCATCCCTGTAGGAGTGTTCGTTGATTCACCGATAGAAGAGATCCTCAGCCTTGTTGAAAACAATATCATCTCCATGATACAGCTCCATGGAAGTGAAGATGAGGTCTATATCAAATCATTACGTTCTTATTGTGATGTTCCCATTGTGAAAGCGGTCCGCGTCATTGATGAAATGTCAGCTTTTCTTGCTCAAAAAAGCAGTGCAGATTATTTGCTTTTTGATGCAAAAACTGCTGGCTCCGGAATCAGTTTCGACTGGTCTTTGACCAGGAAATGTTCTCGTCCTTTTTTTTTAGCTGGAGGACTGAACCTCACGAATCTGAGCGATGCAATTCTTCAGGTTCATCCATATGCAGTCGACCTCAGCAGTGGTTTGGAAATAGAAGGAGAAAAGAATTGCAGGATAATGAGAGAAGCAACCAGATTATCACACTCCCTTTGAGTTTTGGGCAACCAGCTGTTCAAGAAAAACTTTTTCTTCAACCGCTTTTGAAAACAAGAACCCTTGGTATTGTGAACATCCGATTTCCCTTAAGAACTGTAGTTGCTCCTCAGTTTCCACTCCCTCGGCAATCACCGTTACACCAAGCTCATTGGCAAGTAGCACCACCGTCTTGAAGATGGTAATCGCTTGGGAATCCGGATAACTTGCTATGAAACTACGGTCGATCTTCAGCTTGTCCATGGAAAGCTCCAAAAGATAGGAAAGTGAAGAGAACCCCGTACCAAAATCATCGATGGCTATTGAAATGCCCATAGAGCGCAGTTTCTTAAGAATCTGTTCTGCAGTATCCAGATTTTCAACAGCGGTGCGCTCCGTCAGTTCTATCGACAACATACCAGCTTCTATTTCGTTGTTCTTCAATTCAATCGCTATAAGATTGGTCAAAGAGGTATTAGTGAGTTCTTCCGCTGTCAAATTGATGGCAAGAGCGAATTGTGGAGCATACTTCTTGAGTATTTCTTTATTGGATGTAAGGAAATCAATGGCGGTACGGATTACAAAATCTCCCAACAATGCCATGAGGTTATTGGTTTCCATAAGAGGAATGAACTCATCAGGACGTATGGTTCCAAGAATTGGGTGGGTCCAGCGAACAAGACCTTCACATCCTTTGATTGTATTGGTAGGAATATCAATCTGGGCCTGATAGTGCAAATCAAGCTGTCCAGCTCCGAAGGCCTTGGGAATCTCTTCGAGAATCGCCTGTCTACGGATATACTGGCTATGAATTTCTTCATTGAATACCAACGTTGAAACAGCATTCGACTGCTCAACCATTCTCGTGGCCAAACATGCATTCAGAACAAGTTGATTGCAAGTCATTCCGCTTTGGGGAAAAAGTGAAATTCCGCAGATAGAGCGGATATCAAATTGTCTGCCGAGATAGGTGAAAGGTTTTTCCATGGTAGACAGTAATTCATTCGCCCAGCCAACGATCTGTTGATTGGAAAACTCTCCTCTGAGCATAAGTAGATACGTAGAGGGAGAAAAGACATACGCTGGTTCTTTCGTCCCGAGCATATGTACAAGAAAGGAAGCGACGGCTACAGAAAATCCGGTGAGCTCAATCTGCGATAATTCTGATTCCAGCTCCTTATGCTTCAATTGGATCAAGAGACAGCAAAAAGGAGCTCTAGCCTTGATGGCACGTGCCAGATTTGAAAAGATCAAATTAAAATCATACTGCATATCTTCACTATGCGTAACATAATCACAAACGTTCCAGGAGGAAATCCCGTACACTTCAATTATGTATTCAAGCCTTTTATTATCATAAAACACTTCATTTACCGTCAGATTCGACAGCACAAAAAGGTTCGACTGATGCTTGACCCAGACAGGTCGTTTCTTGGACGAATATGAAAAACCAAAATTTTTCTGATGGGCATGACTCCACCCTTCCACCCGATATGCTTCTGCATCTTTTTTAATCAATTCATTCTGAGAATAGCCTGAAAGCATCTCGAAAGAGTGATTGCAAAACGTAATCAGTTTATTGGCATCGGTAACCACGATGCCATTGCTTGTATAGTCTGAGATTAGGGAACTTACTTTCATCTGTTGTCTGTCGACTCTTCGAAGTTGGAGAAACACCACATAGATTCCACTGATAATAAACAGCAGCAAAGACAGCACCCACTTGACCTCGGGATGTGAAAGTATATAGTTCTGGTCAAGCTCGGCCAATTGATCGAGATTAAAAGAGCTGACAATACTCCAAAGCCTATCTTTTACAGGGTACCACACAAGAGTCTCAATAGGACGCGGCTTGACAGGTTGAATATGATACACTCTATCTCCATTGGAAATATCAGTAGGAGCCTCCTCTTTCAATAGTGTTTCAAACCACGGTTCAGCAGAGAACAAAACAGGTTCAGAACGGGCTACATCACTACAACTCTGTTCCCCTTGCAGTATCCAATACCCTTCATGATCAATAAGACCAAACTCAATGTCCTTTGATAAAGATGACTGATAAGCTGAGAAAAACGACAAGAGATAACAAGCGTCGTAATCGATAGTCAACAAGCCGAAGAACTCATCGTGTGAGAATACAGGAAGGGCAAGAAAAAATGCCGGCGTCGCATGGATTTGGTCTTCGTAGTTCTGAATGTCAGAAATATACAGGGTATTTGAGGGCAAGATACGACCCTCTTGAAACAGATCGGAAGTTCGTAAGTCTTCCATATTCACAGCGGAAGTGGGTTTCGCTGAACCATCAAGAAGATGATCCACCTGAATTATTTCAAATCCACGCTTATCGATGAACCGAATATGATTGACATACTCTTTTTTCAGTGCAATGCGGACAAACAGTTTTTCAAGTTCAATCCGATGTAAAGAGTTGGAATCAGATGCATAGTCAGAAAGCTCCCCTGAGTTATAGACCACAAGCAAATCTGAAACATATTGAGAAAAGGTTGATTCCAACAGGTTGGCAAGAATGATGCAGCCTTTCTCCTGTTCGCCCCGAATCCTCAACAAAGCCTGATTCTCTAGGTTTTTTTCATAAGAAGAGAATCCCCAGAACAACAACAAGACAAGAGGAACAACATACAACAACATTCTTCGTACAATGCCTTGGAAGTCTTTGGGTCTCATATGCATGGTATTCACTCTTTTTGGCTACGCCATATGTTCTCTAGTATTCACACCTCACGAAATAATCATCAAAATTCCTATACTAAGCCTACCACAGAGTACTCTAAGAACAAAGTGTTCAGGGGATGTCCTGTACAATAGTCTCCGGTTTTTGATCGAGTTCTGAAGGATGGATCAACAGGCTTCTCAACATTTTCAAGGTAGTGGCATAGTAAAAACCATCACAAATCCTCTCATCGGTTACAAAGGTATAATCGAGATAGCGCCTGGTCACCACATTTCCATCCTTAAGCAACTCATTGCATCTCTTGGTTATTCCAAAAGAAAGGAAAACCGGACAATTCCCAAAGTCATACAGATGGTGATAGATGGGGGGAATTCCCAACGACCCCATCGAGGTAATGAACATGGAACCGTGAAAGGGACTGACACGGACCAAAGAGCGGGGCAACAGACCAAAATAATCCAAAACGGTGAGAAGAAACACAAAGTTTTTCTTCAGAAGAGAAGGAATGCAATCTATTGCCCTGGCGGTCAGATCGAAATCACTGTCCAAATCGTCGCTCTTCCGATTGTTCTCGATGGCCTTATTTACCAGTTCATAGACCTCTGAGGCGGTTACATCCGGTGGAAACACCATCTTGATCACCGTATCAGGAATGTTGATGGCCATCTTTTTCTTGATGGTCATCATGATTTCGATATTGTTTCTGGCATATATTTTTTGTCCACGAATAAAGCGATTGATTCCGGGAAGTTGTGAAATACATCGGACATACGAAGCAAGCAAAACATGCAGGATACCAAAGGAAGCCAATCCTTCTTCTCGCTTCTGATGAATGTATTTCTCCATTCGGGAAACTTCCACGCGGTCTGAAATGAAGTTGGAAGAGGTATTTCTCGTCTTCATGATATAAGGAGAGAGAGTTGCCATAGGATTAAGAGACCGAACTCTTCTTCCCTCTTTCCTTGACACCTTTTGCTGCGATGGTGAACTTTTCATCGATTGGATTGTTCCTTTGAAAAACGTTATCTCATACTAACTAATTCAGAAAGGCGCTGTCAAACAATTAATGATATTTGTAGATTTTTATGACATCATGGTAACTTGTCCATAGAAAAATCCAAGTAGTAGGATACAATGACTCCTAGATCTTCATCAAACTGCAAACGGAGGAATATCAGTGTTGTCCCATCATGATACGATAGATTTCGTACTGAAGAGTTTACAAAGCAATCCTACAACAGGTCTTTCAAACAAGGAAGCACAGAAACGACTGCAAGAAAACGGTCCCAACAAGCTTCAAGAAGAAGAAAAGAAAACCATTTTGCAGCGTTTTGCAGCCCAATTCAAGGATGCCATGATCCTCATCCTCATAGCTGCCGCATGCATCTCGTTTGTTGTAGCTTTCTTTGAAGGACATGGTTTTTTTGAACCTCTGCTTATTTTGCTCATTGTCGTTGCGAATGCAGTATTGGGTGTAGTTCAGGAAAACAAGGCAGAAAAAGCCCTTGAAGCACTGAAAACCCTCTCATCCCCCCATTGTCGGGTTCTTCGTGAAGGCAGGGAACTGAAAATAGACGCACAAAATCTTGTTCTTGGAGATATCATGATTCTGGAAGCCGGTGATATCCCAGCATCTGATGCACGCATACTAGAAGCTTCCAACCTCAAGTGTGATGAGTCAGCTCTCACAGGAGAATCTGTTGCAGTTGAAAAGAACCAAGATGCCCAAGTTGCTTCTGATGCACCTCTTGGTGACCGATTCAACATGATTTTCACTGGTTGTCCCATTACCTATGGAAACGCCAAAGCGGTGGTGACGGCAACATCAATGAACACAGAGCTTGGAAAAATCGCAAATCTGCTCGCCGGTGAAGAAGCACAGCAAACTCCCCTGCAGATCAAGTTGTCATCCTTGGGAAAAACCTTGGGGTATGCAGCCTTGGTTGCTTGTGTCATCATTTTTGGTATTGGAATAGTCGATAAGATGAAAATCATGGAGATTTTCATGATTTCCGTTTCACTCGCCGTTTCAGCAATTCCAGAAGGTTTGCCAGCCATAGTAACCGTGATTCTGGCAATCTCGGTACAGCGTATGGTTAAGCGCAATGCCATCATCAGGCGTCTTCCTGCAGTTGAAACCTTAGGAAGCGCTTCTGTTATTTGTTCTGATAAAACCGGTACCCTGACCCAGAACAAGATGACCTTGACCAAGGTGTATGCAGACTCCATTTCTGAACTGGAAGATATCACCGACCATAACTCAGAGGAAAGCAAAAAAGTCCTGTTGTATGCGACGCTTTGCAGTGATGGAAGCCTCTTTTATGAAAACGGAAAGGAAATGCTTCTTGGCGATCCAACAGAAACCTCCATCATCGTGGCAGCCTATAAAAATGGAATGCGTCAAAGTGAGCTGCAAAAAACATATCCTCGTCTTGCTGGCCTTCCCTTCGATTCCGATCGTAAGCTGATGACTTCCATCAACCAGATGGGAGACAAAAAGATAGTGATCGTAAAAGGAGCGTTTGATTCTCTGGAACAGAGATGTTCTTCAAAAAACCTCAAGCAGGCCAGGGATATACTCGAAAAGCTTAGTGCAGATGCCTTGCGGATACTTGGGGTTGCATACAAGGAAATCGAAGAAATCCCTGAAATCATCACCAGCGAATCTGTTGAAAAGGATTTGACCTTCCTTGGGCTGGTTGGAATGATCGATCCTCCCCGTGAAGAGGCTGCACAAGCGGTGAAACTTTGTAAGAAAGCAGGTATCAAGGTAGTCATGATCACCGGTGACCACGTCACCACAGCCAAAGCCATTGCGCTCCAACTGGGTATACTCAACCCGGGGGACAATGCTGTTACCGGCTCAGAACTGCAGCATATGAGCGACCAAGAGCTCCAACAACAGGTGCGATCCATTTCCGTCTATGCCCGGGTATCCCCTTCAGATAAAATCCGCATCGTCAAAGCGTGGCAAACCGAACATGAAGTTGTTGCCATGACAGGTGACGGTGTCAATGATGCACCGGCACTAAAGGCTGCCGACATCGGATGTGCCATGGGCATAACGGGAACTGAAGTTGCAAAAAGCGCTGCAGACATGACACTCGCAGACGATAACTTCGCCACCATCGTGGAAGCTGTTAAAGAAGGACGAGGTATCTACGACAACATCAAGAAGGTGGTGGGATATCTACTTTCCACCAATGTCGCTGAAATCTTCACCGTATTCCTGGCAATGTTGTTCTGGAGAAAGACACCTCTGCTTTCCATGCAATTGCTGTGGATCAATCTGATCACCGACAGCCTTCCAGCCATTGCCTTGGGAATGGAACCACTGGCAAAAGACATCATGGATAAAAAACCTAAGAAGAAGAGTGAAGGGCTTTTTGCCAACGGCATGGCAGTCCAAATCATCTTGCAGGGCGTCCTCTTTGCTACGTTGACCCTTCTCTCCTTTCACCTTGGTTGGAAACAGACTGGTGATCTGGTATCATCAAGGACCATGGCTTTCTTCACCCTTGCAACCTTGCAACTGGTGCAGTCTTTCAACATGCGTTCCCAGCACTCTCTTTTTGCAACAGGGTTTTTCACCAACGCAACGTTGAATAAAGCGCTTATGGTCTCCTTGGTGTTGCTCAGCATGGTCTTATTCGTCCCTGTCATAGCATCAGCGTTTGCCTTGACGTTATTGCCGGTAAAGCTCTATGGCATTGCACTGCTTCTCTCATTGGTCCCTCTCCCGGTATTGGAGTTGGCAAAGAAACTTGGTTTGATTCGATATCTTGACTGATTTTTGGAAAAGAGGAAACCTGACCGACCAAACACATGGACTCAATACCTTTACTAAAGTATTTGCGTCTTGAGAAAGACCCCTATATGATGGAATCAGGGAGTAATATTGTGTGCACCATTATTGTCAATGATACAAGCTATACCTGTAACCAAGAAAAAAGCCTCCTTCTGTTTCTTCGAGAGGATCTTCACCTGACCTCCGTCAAAGATGGTTGTAGTGAAGGCGTATGTGGATCCTGCACCATACTTGTCGACGGCAAGAAGGCAAAATGCTGTACCCAGATTATTTCTCATTTTGCAGGCAAGCATATTCTTACTGTAGAGGGCCTTTCTGAACGGGAGAAAGAAGTCTATACCCATACCTTCAGTGAAGCAGGTGCGGTCCAATGTGGTTTTTGCACCCCGGGCATGATACTTTCAGCAAAAAGCCTTCTCGACAACAACCTCAACCCCACTCTCGCAGAGGTAAAACAGGCGATCAAAGGGAACATCTGCCGGTGTACGGGATATAAGAAAATTGAAGAAGCGATTCTTGATGCCGCACGGTATTTCAGGGAAAACCTTCCTATCGAAGACACACATGAAGACGGA
>Ga0172377_10002873_pt1 | contig 17672 bp, 13 predicted proteins | sample Pumphouse3metaG_FD_119749 | JGI IMG/M metagenome (GOLD analysis project Ga0172377, IMG submission 119749) | Leachate microbial communities from a municipal landfill in Southern Ontario, Canada - Pumphouse #3 metaG | ecosystem: Engineered > Solid waste > Landfill > Unclassified | place: Canada...
AAAAGATTTATTCCCCTGTTATTGAGAAAGGCGGAGCAGATTTTGTTTTGGCTTTTGAAGAAATCGAAGCTTTGAGATATGCAGGGTTTCTGAAAAAGAATGGCAAAATGATTGTAAATGAAAAAAGAATCGAACCTGTTACTATAAGGATCAGCAAGGGGAAATATCCTGATGATATTGTCAGCAGGTTGTCGTCATCAACTCTTGAGGGTACGGAGATAATCTCAGTTGATGCGGATCGGTTAGCTTCTGAGGCCGGAAATCAACGTTCTGTAAATATGGTCATGGCAGGTATATTGTCTAAATTCACAGACATCGAGGAATCAGAATGGTTCGCTTCAATAGATGAGATTTTTCCCGGTAAACTTCGTGAAATAAACAGGAATGCATTTCTAATGGGTAGAAACATCTGATATAATTAATGCATTACCTGGTACGTGATATCATATCGTCGGGAGGTGTACTATGCTTGTTAAACAAATTTCCGTCTTTCTTGAGAATAAGTCCGGAAGGCTTGCTGAAGTTACTAAAACTTTGAGTGCCAATGAAATCGATATAAGGGCTCTTTATATCGCCGACACTACTGAATATGGGATCTTGCGTATGATTGTCGATAAGCCCGATCAGGCACTTGATCTACTCAAGAAATCAGGGTTTACCGTAAGTACGACCAATGTGATTGCGATCGCCATAGCCGATACTCCCGGTACGTTAGATGATGCTCTTGAGGTACTTAGCACCGGGGGCATTTCTGTTGAATATCTGTATGCTTTTGTAGGGCGAGCGTCAACTGATGCTATTGTAGTCATAAGAGTTGAGAATCCGGAAGGTGCAATAGGATCACTGGAAAATGCCGGAGTCAGGGTAATAGATTCCAAGGAGGTCTACGGACTTTGACGGATGGAACCATTGACAAATTATGTGGTTTGTACTCGCGTTTAGGCATCAGTCGGGATGATTATTTAAAAGCCGAAGAAATACTATCCGGACTTAATGACAGGTTTAAAGAGATAGATATGATCAGAGAAGCAAATCAGCTTAAGGTCGTTTCTGCTTTTCACGATGTCGGATTATCGGAATCTCATTTTGCCGGAACTACAGGGTACGGATACGATGATGTCGGAAGAGATAAGCTGGAAAAGGCTTTTGCGAATATCATGTCAGCTGAATCCTCATTATTGCGGTGGCAGATAAGTTCGGGAACAACTGCTATATCACTGGCTTTGTTTGGAGTGTTAAGACCGGGCGATATAATGCTTTCCGTTACAGGGAAACCTTATGACACCCTTACAGGTGTTATAGGTATCAACGGAAAAGGAACCAGCGGATCTCTTGCTGAATTCGGGATCGGATACCGTCAGGTAGATTTTGATTTAAACGGGAATCCTGATCTTGAAGGTATCAAAGAAGCCATTTCTCCGGAAGTTAAAGTGATCTTCATTCAGAAATCCCGGGGATATGCAGCAAGGAGAACTCTTCTTAATAAAGAAATAGCCGGGATAAGTGATGTTGTCAGGCGTTCCGGTAGTGAAGCAGTCATAATCGTAGATAACTGTTACGGTGAATTTGTAGAAACTACTGAACCGTGCGGTTATGGTGCAGATCTATGTTGCGGTTCTCTGATCAAGAATCCGGGTGGAGGAATTGCTATTACCGGTGGATATGTTGCAGGGAAAACTGATTTGGTTGAAATGGCTGCCTGCAGACTGAATGCGCCCGGTGTAGGTTCACATATCGGACCAACAGCCGGTATGAACCGGATGATAGCTCTCGGGATGTATTTGGCTCCCCATACTGTGTCCGAAGCGGTGAAAAGTGCAGTATTTTCTTCGGCATACCTGGAACATTTCGGAATAAAATCTGATCCGGGACCTTTAGTAAGAAGAGGTGATATCGTTCAATCGTTTGAACTTGGAAGCGAAGAGAGACTGATTGCTTTCTGCAGAAGCATACAGAGCGCTTCTCCGATAGACGCCCATGTAACACCGATACCATGGGATATGCCCGGATATGATTGCGAAGTGATAATGGCTGCAGGAGCTTTTACGCAAGGTGCTTCCATTGAAATGAGTTGTGATGCTCCGCTGAGAGAGCCATACAGAGCATATTTCCAGGGAGGGATAGTATTCGATAATGTTAAACTGGCAGCTATGATCGCGATGTCGGATCTGCGGAGTTTAGGACTTGAGCAATGAAAAGAAATGCAAGTTTTGAAAAACCTGTTTCTGCAATTGAACCGCATGTAACTGATAACAGCACTATAGATAAACGTCGTAAGCTGGAGCATGTAGAAAGAAAGAAAAGCAGATCTCAATCTATTTCTATGAGCATATTTGTTGTTTTCATAATGATAATTACTGTCATGATAATACTGCGCGTTATGAAAAGCAGTGCTCCTAAACCACAGTTTATGTTTATTCAGGAAGGCACTATAGAAAACTCCATCAATACAGAAGCGCTTTTCATAAGAGATGAAATGATACTCAAATCACCTGATAACGGATACTTGAAGCCGGTTATACAAGCAGGTAGCAGAGTTGCTTTCGGTCAGACGGCTGCCTCGGTGATGAAAGAAGGCAGTGATGAGAATTTGGTTACTTTGAAGAATTATGAGAAACAAATCGCTGAACTTAGAAATGAACTTATGCTTGATGGTAAAGGTCCGGGAGCGAAAGAGATTTACGATGAAGCCAATGAGGATATTTCGGCTCAGATCGATATAATCAGACGTGATGTACTCAACGGTGTTTTCACAGGGTCAGCCATTAATAAATCGTCGATCGAGATTGCAATGCAGAGAAGAGAAAGCAGACTTGTAAGTATCGATTTTAAAGATTCAAGGCTTGATGAACTTAAACGCCGGAAACAGCAGCTTGAAGATAAGCTTGAGATAATTGCCGGACATATTACTATACAGACTCCCGGGATCGTATCTTACAGTATTGACGGACTTGAAGAAGTCCTTATACCACCGGATTCGGATAAGCTAAGTATTGATGAATATAAAGAGTATCTCAAGAATACAAGCAAAGAGTCAACTATAGGGAAGTATTTAGAAACTGATGATGCTGCTCTTAAAGTTATTACCGGAATATATCAACATATAGCAGTGTCGCTGCCTGCTTCTCAAGACAGTGATTTTGCTGAAGAAACTATACACACTTTAAATGTTCCGGATAAAGGTGTAGTGATCGATGGATGCAAGGTCGTAAGAAAGCTTGTCCAGGGTGATGATGTTCTGGTCATTTTCAAAACAGACAGGCAACTATCAAGATTCTCAGATTACAGAACCATCGGCGTGTCACTCAGCACTAGTGTTACACGAGGATCAAGGATCCCGTATTCAGCCATATTTGAAATAAGTGATGATGGAAAAAACGGTAAAATAATGATAGTGATCAACGGATATGCGCGCAAGCTCAATGTGAACATAGTCGTCCATGACAGTGATTATGCAATAATAGAGGCTTCTGAAGAGACTGACGCAAAGATGCTGCAGAACGGGTATCTTGTGAAAAATCCGTCATCGGTGGAGGAGGGTGAAAATCTTGGAACATGATGGGGTTTTAGAGTATGGATACATATCAGATAATATTAAGACCGTCCGTGAGAAAATATCAGAAACTGCTATCAAATATAACAGAGATCCCGATAGTATAACAGTGATAGGGGTTTCAAAGACACATCCCGCAGAAGCAGCAGCAGTTGCTCTCTATGAAGGGTTGACTGACCTTGGAGAGAACCGGACAGAAGAGCTTTTAGATAAGGCTTTGATTCTTGAGGATCTGAAATTAGATCCGAAATGGCACATGATCGGAACTTTACAGAGAAGAAAAGTAAAACAATTGATTGGTGTGACAAGTCTTATCCATTCTGTTGACAGCATAAAACTGCTTGAGGAAATATCAGCAAGATCAGTTTCAGCGGGGGTGGTAACAGACATACTTTTCGAGTTGAATATCGCTGAAGAAGAAAGTAAACACGGGTTTTTGCCTTCACAGTTAAATGAGATAACTGAAATCATGCTATCGAAGTTACCCGGAGTCAAATCAAGGGGAATTATGACAATGGCCCCTTTTACGGATTCTGAGTATGTTATAGAGAAGGTATTTGATAAAACCAGAGAGGTTTTTCTGAGTTTGTCGGAAATATTCTCAAATGATGACTTTAATGTTTTGTCGATGGGCATGAGCAATGATTATCAGATGGCTGTAAAGTATGCCTCGACTCATCTTAGAATAGGAACTGCGATATTCGGAAGAAGATGATAGTTAGTCCGTGATTTTACTATATGATGTCATAACGACCTGTTATGTTGCTGTGGCGTTACAAATCCCTTACTAATTTGGAAATGTGAGATATGCTGTGCATTAACGGCGGTATAATTATTTTGACTTAATGTATTACTGTTGATGGAGGATATAGAAATGGCAGCTTTTCTGAGCAAGTTCCTTGATAAGGTCAGAGGATATGACATCGATGATGAGTACGAAGATTACGAGGAATATGAAGAGGAAGAAGAGACAGAAGAGGAAATAAATGTTCCTGAAGATACCAGAACCGGATTATTTCGCAGGCAAGCTAAAGTAGTTGATTTTGCTAAAACAAGTCATTCAGGACAACAGGTAGTAATTATACAGCCATCTTCTATCGAATCTGCCCAAGAAGTCTGTAATCATCTTAGGGGCGGAAGAACGGTCATATGTAATTTTGAGAAGATCGATCAGAAGATAGCACAACGAGTTATGGATTTTGTCACCGGTGCAACATACGCCATAGATGGACAAGTGCACAAAGTATCTCCGATGATATTTGTAACTGTTCCGAGAAATGTATCACTGATGGACGATAGCCATCCTATAGGAATGGAGTATATGGCTTCGAAAGAAATGTATGCTGCCAGATAATATTGTTCTCTAATAATTTGTAAAGCACCGCAATGCGGTGCTTTTTTTATTGACAAATCCTTTAACCTGTTTGATAGGATCAAACACATATAGTATAATCGTTTCTATTATTTTGAAATCAAATTATTTTAACATTGGAGAAATTATATGAAAATAGCTTTTTCAACATTAGGGTGTCCTGATTTTACTTGGGAAGATATATGCGTAATGGCTAAAGATCTTCGATTCAACGGGATCGAACTCAGAGGAGTAGGTAGTGAAATATCGTCTTACAGAAGTAAACCTTTTCAAGATAATGAAATAACATCGACTTTAGAACGCTTAAGAAATCTTGAAATCACAGTGCCATGTATATCTTCATCATGCTGTATAAAAGATGAGAAGCATATCAACGCTACGCTTGATGAAGGATTTAACTCTATTGATCTTGCGGTAAAACTCGGTAGCGGATTTGTTAGAGTTTTGGCTGATGTTGAACCTCATGAAACTTCTGTTCCTGATGAATCAGCAGTCATAGAGCGATTGCGTGAACTTATTTCATATTCTGACGGCAAAAATGTAACTATACTTATTGAAACTAATGGATATTACGCAAGATCCGTGAGACTTAGAAAATTACTGCAGCACTTTAGCCCGGATGAAGTTGGTGTCTTATGGGATATACACCATCCTTTCAGATATTTCGGTGAGCAGCCGGAAGAAACAATAAAGAATATTGGAGAATGGGTCAGATATGTTCACATTAAAGATTCTGTAAAGGATGATACAGGTAAAATCAGATATAAAATGCTTGGAGATGGTGATGTACCTGTTGATGAGGCTCTCAGGTTGCTTAAGGATATGGGATATGAAGGATTCGTATCACTTGAATGGGTAAAACGCTGGAGCAATGACCTCGAAGATGCATATGTCGTCTTTCCACAATTCGCAAACTATATGAAGAGATATCTGCCGGATCAGACTAAAGAAGATGAAGGTGACATATATACTCTGAAGAAATATCCTTATGAAAGAGATAAACTTATAGATGTGACGCTGGCCGAGCTTATTGATATAATGGCTGACAGCTATCCTGAAAGAGAGGCATTCATATTTCCTCAAAGCTCAATAAGATACACCTATTCTGAATTCAGAGAAGCTGTTGACAGGTATGCAAGAGCTTTTCATTCCATTGGAATACGAAAAGGTGATCATGTTGCAATATGGGCAACAAACTGTCCTGAATGGATAATCACTCTTTTTGCTTGTGGCAGGATAGGGGCAGTTTTGGTCACAGTAAACACGGCATATAAGATACATGAAGCTGAATATCTTCTGAGACAATCAGATTCCGGTACACTCGTACTTATGGATGGATATAAAGATTCAGATTATCTGAAGATATTGTCAACTATATGTCCTGAGCTCAGAGATTGCAGCCCGGGATCTCTTAACTCTGACAGATTGCCAAAACTTAAGAATGTGATCACTATTGGAACACCGTTAGAAGGTGCCTTCGAATGGAGCAGCCTTGAAAGTGAAGCAGATCTGACAGATCAGAGTGTAATCGATGATATAGTATCATCTCTTGACACACATGAAGTGGTTAATATGCAGTACACATCGGGGACAACAGGATTTCCGAAAGGTGTTATGCTTACTCATTATAATATTATCAATAACGGCAAGACTATCGGAGATTGTATGAAATTCACGACTGAAGACAGATTACTCATTTGTGTTCCTTTATTTCATTGCTTTGGTCTTGTGCTTGCTGTGATGGCCTCGTTTACGCATGCTTCAGCCATGGTGGTACTGGATTATTTCAGACCTTCATCTGTGCTTGAATCAATTGAAAAAGAAAAATGCACAGCTATTCATGGTGTTCCAACCATGTTTATAGCTTGCCTGGAGAATAAAGGATTTTCGGAATATGATCTTTCGTCTCTAAGAACAGGGATAATGGCCGGATCTCCATGCCCCGTTAAAGTCATGCAGGATGTAGCTTCAAAGATGAATATGAGCGAAATAACTATTGTTTACGGGCAGACAGAAGCTTCGCCGGGATGTACACAGACCAGAACTCATGATTCTCTTGAAAAAAGAGTATCGACTGTTGGTAAAGCGTTGCCCGGTGTTGAATGCAGGATCGTTGACCCTGAGACCGGAAAAGAAGTAGCTGCAGGTATTCCGGGAGAGTTTCTCGCAAGAGGATATAACGTTATGAAAGGTTACTATAATATGCCTGAGGCAACTGCTTCCGCTATAGATAAGGAAGGCTGGCTGCATACAGGCGATCTTGCAGTAGTTGACAGTGATGGTTATTATAAGATCACCGGTAGGATCAAGGATATGATAATCAGAGGTGGTGAAAATATTTATCCTAAAGAGATCGAGGACTTTCTTTATACACATCCGGCCATTCGTGATGTGCAAGTCGTTGGAGTGCCGGACAAGGTATACGGAGAAGAGATACTTGCAGCAGTGATTATCAAAGAAGGTGCTGAATTGAGCGGAGATCAAGTAAAGTCGTATGTTAAAGAAAACATGGCAAAACATAAAACCCCCAGATATGTTATTTTTGTCTCAGAATTTCCAATGACTGCGAGCGGGAAGATACAGAAATTCAAGTTGCGTGAGATGGCTTCAGCAGAGTTAGGGGTAATTGATTCTGATGAGTGAAATTATTGCTCGAAATATTAGCGACAGATGCGAAAAATCACAACGAGCCTTCGAATTGGATTTATTAAGAGGGGTTTCTGTCGTGATGATGATATTACATCATGCTATATTTGATATACGTTATGTGTTTGAAATAGATGCTTTTGCATGGCAGGAGTCTTTCTTTTTCCAGAATCTTTTAAGGCCTCCGTTCGTATTTCTTTTTCTATTCGTTTCGGGTGTTTGTTGTTCTTTTTCAAGAAGCAACTATAGAAGAGCTTTGAAATTTGCTTTTGTCGCAGTTCTATTTTCATTGGTTTTCTTTATCGTAAGCAAAATAACAGATTCAGAAATGTACATCGTATCGAATGTTATTCTTATACTTGCACTTGGGACTTTTGCGTACTCGGTCATTGAGAGTCTGGAAAGAAAAAAGATCATCAAAGATCCGGAAATATGGATAATATCTTTAGCAGTTGTTGTTCTGGTTCTCAATGTACTATTTAACAGGACCGGTTCTATGGATATGCCATGGCTTTCACCGCTACATAAAAGTTTTGAAACCGGATTTGGAATGGCGGATTATATGCCTGTGATCCCTTGGATATCAATGTTTTTTTCCGGAGCTTTGGTTGGTCGTCTTTTCTATTCGTCACGCAGAAGTCTGTTCCCTGAACCTCCGTCTTTTCTTATGAAAATATTTGCACCTCTTATTTTTACAGGAAGAAACGCACTTGTGTTTTATTTGTTTCATCAGCCGGTTATACTTATGGTATTGTTTTTATTAAGAGAAACCGGCATTATTTAATAAATTTCGAAATGAGGCAACATGATCAAAACTGTTATTTTCGATCTCGACGGGACTTTGTTGGATACAATAGCAGACCTCGGAGCAAGTATAAATGAAGCATTAGTTTCAAGAGGTTTTACTAAATTGAGCGATTCGATTTTTCCCTCTTTGGTTGGTTACGGAGCAAGAAACCTGTGTGAAAGAGCGTATTATTTATCTGTCGGCATGAAGTATGATAAAGAAAGCATAGAGGCTGGCATTGAACCTGATCATCATGGTTTGATTTCTGAAATATTGAAGGATTTCAGAGAAAACTATCGGAAAAACATAAATGTCAAAACAAAGCCTTATAATGGCGTATCTGAAATGATCGAACAGATGAAAATCAGGGATATCAAGCTAAATGTTCTTTCTAATAAACCTGATCATTTTACCAAAATGCTTGTTATGCATCATTTTGGTAAAGGAGTTTTCAGTGAAATCATGGGTGAGAGTGATAAATTCCCCAGAAAGCCTGATCCTTCCGCTGCGTTGTATATACTTGGATCTAATGGATCAGATCCCGGTGAATCTGTTTTAATAGGTGACGGAGATTCTGATATCATGACAGCCAGGGCAGCGGGAATGAATTCGATAGCAGTACTTTGGGGGTATAGGGGTTTTCAGGAACTGAAGGAAGCAGGGGCTGAGAGCTTTGCATCATACCCCGGGGATATTCTTGAATTGCTCAAAACTGATTTTAATGTATAATATTTCATATGAAAAGCTCAGTATCAGATAAAATATGCCGTGTCATTATGGGAATGGCTTTTGCTTTGCCGGCTCTGTTTGCATATTCTATGCAGAGAGTATTGGCTGAATTTCCGGGTTTTGTTGAAAATGTGTATTCACTTGCTTTGTTCAGATGGATATCTCTTCCTGTAGCATATATAGTTTCTGTTTTTCCATTATCACTTACAGAAATCTCTTTATACCTGGCTTTTCCGGCATTTGTTTTATTAGTAGTTATGATCATCCGTGGTATCAGGCGATCTGAGAAGAAAAGCGAAACGATACTAAAATATCTTCACAGAACTGCATGGACAGCGTCTGTTTTGTATCTTGTATTTATGCTGTTATTGGGATTCAATTATTCGAGAATGCCTATGGCTGATTCCCTTGGTATAGAAGTTAAACCAAGAGAAAGTGAAGAATTGGAAGAGGTTTGCTATCTTCTTCTGGACAGGGTCAATTATTTACGTGAAAACATTTACGAGGAAGATGGTGTTATGGTTATACCTGAAGGTGTTTCCAAAGCGCTGAAAACAGGGTATAAAGGATATGAAGCAATCTCTGATATTTATCCCGTCCTTAAAGGTCCGTCTGTTAGAGCTAAAGGTGTTATCGCATCACATTATTGGTCCTTTACAGGGATAACAGGTATGTATTTCCCTTTCTATGTAGAGGCAAACGTCAACATTGATGTTCCTCATTACTCTATACCGAATACAATAATGCACGAACTTGCGCATTTGAGAGGGATAGCAAGAGAGGATGAAGCAGAATTCTCAGCTTTTCTTTCAGGTATAAATCATCCTGATACTTATTTTAAGTATTCATCATATCTTAATGCTTTGATACATTGCAGAAATGCTCTTTACAGAGCTGATAAAGAAGCTTTTGATGAATTATCTGCCGTTATTTCTCAGAAAGTTAAAAATGATCTTTCATACGGAAGCGTGTATTGGAAACAATTTGAAGGACCTGTTGAAGTAGTTTCAACGAAAGTCAACGATTCATATTTAAAATCAAATATGCAGCAGGATGGGGTAGCAAGCTACGGAAGAGTAGTCGATCTTATTCTGGGATACTATCTCTCAGACCGAAACTGAGGTGAGTAGTGCCTGAGGTAGTATTGAAAGGTCACGATTATAAATATGCGGTGTCGGATGTGTTGAGACTTTTTTATGGAGAAGCAAATGAAAAGCCGGAAGGCATTTCAGCGGGATCAGATGGAACCATCATCTTTAGTAAATATGATGGATCAGGAGTATGTACTGAATCCGGAGATATCTGCAGATGTTTTAGTTATAATGAGTCGCAAGAAATTCCTTTTATTCCTAAACGTGAAGTCAAGCGTCAGTTATACAGTTTGCTGAGTGAAATGACCGGAATTACTTATCCATGGGGATCTCTTACAGGGATCAGGCCAACTTTGATCGCAACTGAATGCGGTTATGATCCGGTTAAAATGAGTGAATCATATTATTCAAGTTTTGATAAATCAAAACTTGCTTGTGAAACAGCATTAAATGAAAACAGGATGATCGACTCGATCGCCAATAACAGTTATCACATATATCTATCTGTTCCGGTATGTCCAACACTGTGTGACTACTGTTCATTTCCAACTGCTGATCATATTAGCGTAAAAGCTGTACTTGATGATTATGTATGTGCTATTGTTGCAGAACTGAAAGATTTCATTATCGGTAACAAATCTTGCATTGGGAGTATTTATATCGGCGGAGGGACTCCAACTGTACTTAATGACAGACAGTTCGAGTTTCTGCTTTCATCTGTAAATGATTTAGCTGATATCTCAAGTGTTCCTGAATTTACTATTGAAGCGGGAAGACCTGAAACTATAACAGATAGTAAAATATTAATCATGATGAAGTACGGAGTCAGCCGGGTTTGTGTAAACCCTCAAACTTTCAACGCAGTTACACTTGATCGGATCGGAAGAAAACATACAGTTAAGGATATTTATGACGCGTACCGGAGAGTCAGAAACGGTGGGTTCAGGAGCATAAGTATGGATCTGATAGCCGGGCTGGGAGATGAGAGCAAGGATGATTTCTTATATTCGCTTACCGAAATGATCGGATTAAGACCTGAAAATATAACCGTTCACAGCCTTTCTCTTAAAAGATCTTCGATGATGAAAAGAAAATTTTCACAAGATCCGATCGTTAATCCGGTGATGGATTTCAAAGCCGGTTCAGGTAATATAGACGGAATGCTTGCAGATAGTTATAAAATACTTGCATTAAATGATTACAAACCGTATTATATGTATCGGCAGAAAGACACTTTGGGCGGAAATGAAAATACAGGGTTTTCTCTGAAAGACCATGAATGCATTTACAATTGTGCCATGATGGGCGACAGAAATACAATAGTAGGATTCGGGGCGAAGGCTATTAGTAAAAAGATAGTGATGAAGGATGGAAAAGTACTGATAGAAAGGCTTCAAAACCCGGCAGATGTCAGAATGTACATTACCAGATCTTCTGACTTGATCAACAAGAAAAGAGAGTTTTTCTATGAACCTGACAGGAATATTTAATGCCGGGGTCCCCGGAATAATTATGTTTATAATATATTTAGCTTCATTTATTTTGCCTGTGATCATGGGGATATATCTTTTGGTCAATTTCATAAGGGCACCATTCAGAAAAGCAGCTTCCGGTATATATGAACTACCAATGACGAGGTTTGTGGTCGTAATACCGGCAAGAAATGAGGAAAAAGTGATAGGACATACGATCGATATGATCGGAAATCAGGATTATCCTTCAGAAATGATAGATGTTATCATAATTGCAGACAACTGTTCTGACCTTACGGCAATCAAAGCAAGAGAAGCAGGTGCTAAAGTCTACGAAAGAACTGATTCACTGAAGTGTTCCAAAGCACATGCTTTGAAGTGGTTTTTTGAAAGCGGATCTCTTGATAAAACTAAACATGATGCCGTTTGTATTGTTGATGCCGATACGATACTGCATCCTGATTTTCTCCGTGAAATCGATCGTGAAATGGCTGCAGGTTATCCGATCGTTCACGGCAGAGTAGGCTCAATTAATCCGCATGAATCTTTTACTGCGAGTTTTATGACTGTTCTCCTTTCATTTCAGAACAGATTCTGGCATCTTCCTCAGGCAAATATCCGCAGATCAGGATTCTTCGCCGGAACCGGAGTATGTATCACGCTTAAGTGTATTGAAGAGGTCGGATGGGATATCCATACACTTGTTGAGGATGCTGAGTTCGGTATTCAAGCAGTGCTGAAGGGCGGTTTTGTAAGATATTGTGATCATGCGGAGTTTTATGTCGAGCAAGTAAATGATCCGAAAAGTCTCTGGAAACAACAACGAAGATGGCGGACCGGGCATATAGCCTGTTTACGAAGATACGGCTTTTCTCTTTTTAAAGCTGTCTTTGTAAATGGAAATAAGAATGCGATAGCACCATTGCTTCTGGTTATGATACCACCTTTTTGCATAACCGCTCTTTTTCAATCTATATTAGCTCCGGTAATCGTTCTTATAGCTTTTGGACCATGGTTTATCGATCCTATCATGTTTGCTGTTGGAATCGCTGCTCAGTTTGTCTTTAATTTTATTCTTCAAAGTTTTGTCCTGCGTATGGATCAACGATTTTCATTCAAGCACTGGAAAGGGATATGTGGAATGTTTCTGGCTCCTGCTTTTTATGGGATCCTTGACTTAGTTTGCATTTTTAAACCGATCAGGGAATGGCATCCTATGAATCATGGTGAAACTGATTATTTAGCAGCAATAGAAGGAAATGGCAGAAAGAACATAAAATGAAGATCGTTTTTCTTGACAGAAGCTCAGTTGGTCTTGATGTAGATATTAGTATTTATGAGAAATTCGGTACAATTAAGGTATATGATTACTCAGAACCGCATGACATAAAACAAAGGATATTTGGAAGTGATATAGTCATAACCAATAAGGCTCCAATGGACGAATCTACGCTTTCCGGTACATCGGTCAGGCTTATTTGTCTTACTGCTACCGGGGCGGACAATGTGGATCATGATTTCTGTCGAAAATCAGGAATAACTGTATGTAACGTTAAAGGTTATTCTACAAACTCAGTTGTACAGCATACATTTGCCTTGCTGTTTATGATATGGGAAAGGATGACTGAGTTTATTGAACACACAAGAAACGGGAGATATGTCGGAGATACTGATTATAGCCATTATGCTTATACTTTTAGAGAAATGACAGGCAAGACTTTCGGGGTCATGGGAATGGGTGCGATAGGTTCTGCTGTCGCTAAAGTTGCCGAAACATTCGGATTCAACGTCATATATTGGTCATCATCCGATATGGACAGGAATACGGCATATCGTCGCGTAGGGCTAGAGGAACTGCTTCGAACATGTGATGTGATAAGCATAAATTCACCTCTGAATGAACAAACAAGAGGCTTACTGGGAATCCACGAGTTCGAGATCATGAAACCGGAAACGGTTGTAATAAACACCGGTAGAGGTGCTATTATAGTTGAAGAGGACATTGTACAGGCAATAGAAAATGGTATGATAGGAGGAGCGGCTCTGGATGTTATTACTAAAGAACCGATGACTTCTGATTCACCTTTTACAAGGATCCTGGACAGACCGAATTTTATTTTGACGCCGCATGTTGCCTGGGCGGCAGTTGAATCCCGTCAGCGATGCCTTGACGAGGTTTGTTTGAACATTGAATCCTGGATCGAAGGCCGGATAAGAAACGTTATTGTATAAACCTTGACATTATTCTGCCTTAAATACTATAATCAACAACAAGCGAATAATAGCTGTGACCGGAAGAGTAACACAGGTAAATGTTTTCAGAGAAACCGGAGCAGGTGGGAACCGGTGAACTAACCTGACGTGAAAATCATCCGAGAGCTGCTTTACTGAGAAACAGTAGGTAAAGCCGGTCATTCCCATTTAGGGCTGTACCGTTATCATGGAAGAGATGTCCTTTGTGGACGAATACGGGTGGTACCGCATTTACAGATGCCCCGTTTGATATGGGGCATTTTTTATTACTAAAACGGAGGGTGATATGTACAAGAAGGTTCAGACTGACATGAGTTTTGTAGAGCGTGAGAAAGAGACACTTCAATTCTGGAAGGATAATGATATTTTCAGAAAATCTGTAGCATCTAGAGAAGGTTGCCCTGCATTTACTTTTTTCGACGGACCGCCTACAGCTAACGGCAGACCGCATATAGGTCATATCCTTACAAGGGTCATTAAGGACATAATACCAAGATATAAAACAATGAAAGGATACAAGGTCCCGAGAAAGGCAGGCTGGGATACTCATGGGCTTCCTGTTGAACTTGAAGTTGAAAAACTTCTGGGTATAGATGGCAAAGCACAGATAGAGGCTTATGGTGTTGAACCTTTTATAGAGAAATGCAAAGAGAGTGTGTGGAAATATAAGACTGAGTGGGAGGATATGTCAGACAGAGTTGGTTTCTGGGCAGACATGGATGACCCATATGTCACATATGACAATAATTACATCGAATCTGAGTGGTGGGCTCTTAGAAAGATCTGGGATGCAGGTCTTCTGTACAAAGGGCATAAGATAGTGCCATACTGCCCGAGGTGTGGTACATCACTTTCAAGCCATGAGGTGGCGCAGGGATATAAAGATGTTAAGGATATGTCAGTATTCGTAAGGTTTGGCGTGAAAGGGGAACCTGAGACTTATTTTGCTGCATGGACAACAACACCCTGGACGCTTCCCTCCAATGTCGCTCTATGCGTCAATCCGGATGTAGATTATTCGCTTGTCGAAGTAGACTCGTCAATCGAAGGAGATCCTGCCAGAGTCAGATATTTCATAGCATCTGAACTTGCGACGAAACTATTCGGCGAAGCTGAAATGAAAGTCATCTCAACAAGCAAAGGTGTAAAACTTCAGGGAATGGAATACACTCCGCTTTTTTCGTACGGCAGAAACCAGATCGACGCCTCAGGTAAAAAGGCATTCTACATCACTTGTGACGATTATGTAACGCTTTCCGATGGCACCGGAATAGTCCATATTGCTCCGGCTTTCGGTGAAGATGACTCAAGAGTTGGAAGAAAATACAATCTTCCGTTCGTGCAATTAGTAGATACAGAGGGAAAGATGACTATTGATGCAGAAGAATTCGCCGGAGTTTTCTGCAAAGATGCCGATCCCGGACTTATACGTAAACTTGCCTTAGATAAGAAGCTTGTAGGCAAGTTGCCGTATGAACACAGTTATCCTTTCTGCTGGAGATGTGATACAGCGCTGATATATTATGCACGTGACACATGGTTTATTGAGATGACAAAGGTCAAGGATAAATTACTTGTAAACAATAAAACGATCAATTGGATGCCTGAGACTATACGTGACGGGAGATTCGGCAATTTTCTTGAGAATGTTATAGATTGGGGCATTTCCCGTGAGAGGTATTGGGGAACACCACTCCCGATATGGGAATGCGAATGCGGACACAGACATCTTATTGGTTCAATTGATGAACTTAAAGCTTTGTCAGACGATTGTCCGGATGAGATCGAACTCCATAAACCTTATATTGACGCTGTGCATGTTAAATGCGAAAAGTGCGGGTCTTCGATGAAGCGTGTAAGTGAGGTCATCGACTGTTGGTTTGATTCAGGATCAATGCCTTTTGCTCAATGGCACTATCCATTTGAAAATAAAGAGCTATTCGACGAGCAGTACCCCGCTGACTTTATTTCTGAAGCTGTCGATCAGACAAGAGGATGGTTCTATACGTTGTTAGCGATATCGACACTTCTTTTCGATAATGCGTCTTTCAGAAATTGTATAGTTTTAGGACTGGTGCTCGATAAGGATGGCATCAAAATGTCAAAGCATAAAGGCAATGTAGTCGATCCGTGGGAAGTAATAGATAAACAGGGTGCAGATGCTGTACGATGGTATTTCTATACTGCCAGTTCACCATGGCTGCCAAGCCGGTTCTCGCCGGAGGCGGTGACGGAAGTTCAAAGAAAATTTATGGGGACATTGTGGAATACCTATGCCTTTTATGTTATGTATGCTAATATCGACAATTTTACTTTTGATCCTGAATATTTTGCTATAAGACGAAATTCATTGCCTGTTATCGATAAATGGCTGTTAAGTCGTTTGAATACTTTAACTGATAAAGTTGACAAATGTCTGGACAAATATGATATAACAACAGCAGCTAGAGCTATCGCTGATTTCACAGATGAACTTTCCAACTGGTATGTAAGAAGGAATCGAGAGCGCTTCTGGGCTGAGGGTATGGAGGAAGATAAGATAGATGCTTATTCAACTCTTTATACTTCATTGACAGAACTCGCTAAGTTATGTGCTCCGTTTGTTCCTTTCATGGCTGAAAGCATCTATGGAAATCTTGTTCTGAGTACTGATCCGGATATGCCGGAGAGTGTTCACCTTTGTGATTTTCCGGTTTGTGATCAATCGATGATAGATAAAGTGCTTGAACAGAACATGAATGATGTTCTTCATATCGTGGCGATGGGAAGAGCTGCAAGAAACAATTGTTCGATCAAGAACAGGCAGCCGGTAAGTAAAATGTATATCAAATCTCCGAGGAGGCTTCCGGAAGAGTACGACGCTTTGGTTGCTGATGAACTAAATGTTAAAGAGATTGTCTATATAGATGACACATCACAGATGTACGGTTATCAGATAAAGCCTCAGTTGAAGACTCTTGGACGAAAAATGGGAAAACTTATCCCGGCTATAACATCTGAACTGAAAAATATCGATGGAAAGGCAGTTTTCGATACGATCAAGACTATTGGGAAGATACAGATCGTTATAGATGGTGACACTATAGAGTTGTCAGAAGATGACCTTCTGATCGAGACGGTGCAGATGGAAGGCTTGTCAACTGAGTCTGACCGCGATTTTACGGTTTCAATTGATACTGTGCTTACTGATGAGTTGATCGAAGAGGGGTTTGTCAGAGAAATCGTTAGTAAGGTCCAGACGATGCGTAAAGAAGCCGGATTTGAAGTTTTGGACAGGATCGTTCTGGGATTTGATACAGATGATCATCTGGGTAAAATCATAACTGAAAACTCTGGTGAGATAAGAGATGAAGTATTAGCAAATGACATATTGAATGAGTTGTCCGGCTTTGTGAAAGAATGGGATGTGAATGGGATCAAAGCCAAACTTTCTGTAAGGAAAGTATGAATTCGAGCTTGAATCCTCAGTTAAATGGTAGAATATACACGAAATGATATTTAACGATGTTATGTATGAAAGGAACAGATGCTTAGTAATATTTTAAATAATCTGGGTATGCAGAATTTCGATATAATGGAAATATTGATAAGGGTTTTCGTGATAATGATATCCCTTTCTATTCATGAAGCAGCTCACGCTTTCAGGGCGTATAAACTCGGAGATGATACAGCGGAGAGAGCCGGAAGATTATCTCTGAATCCACTTGTACATTTAGATCCACTAGGCACATTGATGATGTTTATAGCAAGAGTCGGCTGGGCTAAACCG
>Ga0172377_10002875_pt1 | contig 17668 bp, 12 predicted proteins | sample Pumphouse3metaG_FD_119749 | JGI IMG/M metagenome (GOLD analysis project Ga0172377, IMG submission 119749) | Leachate microbial communities from a municipal landfill in Southern Ontario, Canada - Pumphouse #3 metaG | ecosystem: Engineered > Solid waste > Landfill > Unclassified | place: Canada...
GTTGATTTTTTTATAAAATTTTAAGCAATTAACAATATTTTATTTGAAATAAAATATACAAAGCAATTAATAATATTTTATTTTTATTTGAAAAAAATTTACAAAGCAATTATTTAATTCATCACTTTTAAAAATACTATAGACAAATTGTTAACTTAAATAATCTTTGATAAAATAATTGTTTAAAAAATTTGGTGACCAAATAATTTACATTAAGATTATGCAATGAATTAAACTTTATAAAAAATGACAAAGCTCATTGTCATTTTTATTTTATTAATTATTTTGCTAATTTTTATAACATTATATCGATTTATTTATTTAAAAAAATTGAAAATTTATAAAAAAAGACAATATTAAATATTGCCATTTCTTTTTTTGTTTATTTTTTTTATTATTTTATTTTTTCCTTTCATTTTCCTATTTTAATTTTTTAGCCTTAATTTAAGTTAATTAATAAATTTTAAATTTACAAATTTAAGTTTTCATACCAATTCAAAGTGATGTTGTGCGTAAAAGTTTTGCCTGTTAAATCAATTGCAAAACTATCGCCAGTTGTTCCTTTAAATCCGCCGTCATTGCCCTCTGGCATTGCATATGATAATTGTAAGTTATTCATTGTTAATCCACTTGTTGAGTCAGTATAAAATGCATATGGTGTGCCATCAACACATGGAACTAAAACATAGTCAGAAAAATTTGAAGTAATGTTAGAATTGACAGAATTCCATGTTGCTTCTCTTGTTTTTGGATAAACAGCCCATGTATAAGTTGTTGTGCTAATTGTCACAGGAATAGCGGTCACGGTTAACACATCAACATTATTAAATGTATAATGATAAACATAATTATTGCCCACTTTCTCAATTGATGATAAATTAAGAGTATCCTCATCCTTTCCAACCGTTATATCATTAATTCCAATACCTAAGTAACAATCAAAACTAGGATACTGACTTGATACTGTGCTACCGTTTGTATATGCAATTTCATAAGTTGCAGTGGACTCGTTCCCCGGCATTATTCCACTCGCATCACTATATGTTGAAAGCACAAAAGTATGAGTTGGCATATCAAATGTTATGGTCCCAGTAACGACTGCTGATGCTGAAAAAGATGCATAAACTACAGCTGTCATTATTGAAATGCTTAAAATCATAAAAAAAACAAAATTAAGAATTAATGCTTTTGATACATATTTTTTTTGCATTTTCACCTCCAAGGCATAATTCGACATTATTTTACTTATTACAAGTTTACAAATTTTTCAGGTTTTTGTCAATCAATTTTATACATTTTTGTTTATTTATACCATTATTATTTAATAATTACGTTTTTTTATGCAATTTTCACAAATCTTTACTAAATTAAATTTATATATAATTATGCAAAATAATTATATATCCTTTTTATTTATATTTAATTTAAACACTTACATAATAAAAAATTGTAATTAAGAAAATTATGAATTAGAAATTATAATATTAATTAGAATAGTTTATATTATTAATTAGAATAGTTTATAATGTTAACTAATCTGTTTTTTTACACCTCTATATTTCTACTTATACAATCAATAATAATTTTATCTATATCCTTTATCATTCATATTGAATATAATATACTTTATCAAAAAAATTCCTAACAAAGTATTCACTTAAGTTAGGAATTAGCTTTATCTTATTTAATATAGAATTTTAAATTTTTAATTTATTCATAAGTTGGCAAACATAAAGAATATTTATTCTATATTTAATTGTTTTTATTATTTTACTTTTTTAAAAGTTTTTTGTCATTTCCCTTTAAAAAGTATAATTTGTCATTTCCCTTTAAAAGAATTTTTTGTCATTTAATAAGTATTGATTATTTTTCTTATAATATTTGTGATTTGTGTCAATTATAATTTACTATGCATTCACTTTCAATTTTATTATTTAACCATTGAATACAAAGCTTTAATCTTTCCTTAAACTCATCTTCACCAATATAATGAATTACTTCATATTCATTAATTGAGTTAGTTGAATTTGTTAAAGCAATTTTTAAGATTTCATTAAAATTTGTAGCTTTTACACTTTTAACGTTTTGCATTTTTATTTTTTTATCCAAATTAATTTGCTTAGAAATTCCATCTATATGCAATGAAAATAAATCCAAATTCCACTCATGCTTATAAATGTTATTTAACTTAGTTAAAAAATTTAAAGCGATGGCGTAAAACTCTTTTTCAAAATTGTAATTTACGATTTTATAATCTTTTAAATACAAATAACCATATTTCACTCTTAAATCTGATAATTTTGAAATGCCAGTGCTTTTTTCATTTCTCCATAGTTTTAAGCTATTATAAAACTTAAAGATATCATAATTTATTTCTCTGCTTAATTCTTTATCATAGTCAAACGTCCACGTTAGCAATTCACCAACAAACGCCTCATTTGTCCTTTTTGTTAATTTTTCTTGCCCAATTTCATTAAGTTTGTTTTCATCTAATATAATTCCCTCTTTGTTTATTTCATTCAAATTAAGTTTATAATTCGTATAAAATTCATCCTTATTATGTTCTCTCCATTTCGTGAAACTTGGATTTATAGCAGACAAAAAATAATCAACAACTGTGTCATACGTAAAGCCGACTTTTTGATAAAAGCTTAAATTTGCATACATATCATTTATTAAATCAAAATGTTTGATATTATTTCCTTCCTTTTTCATTAATTGAGGAATTGTTGCGTATTTTGGCTCAATTATATTTAAACTTGCATAAATTTGATGTCGTATGGCATATGTGTCCATCCATTTTTCTTCATAAATTACAAAATCTGTCTGTATTATTATATCATCTATAATTTGTTTAAAAATGAATGTTGGTTTCATTTCATAATCTAATATCATAAAATCCTTAACTTTTACTTCCATCTTAACTGTTTTAAAGATTTCATCGTTTAATTCAATTTCGTCGCTTTTTAAATTTGAGGAAAATTTTATGCAATAATTTTGTTTATTTTTCAACCTGACTTCGATATCTTCAAGGCTTAATTCTTTGCAATCAAAGCATTCCATGTCGTAAATTTCTAGATTTTCCCCCTCATTTATTTTATGTATTCCATTATTTTTATTGTTTTCACAAAAACATGGATATGCGTTCCCCTTTTCCATTAACATTTTTGCAAATGTCAAATAAATCATATCTTTTTGTCCTTTGTATTTTTCTTCAATTAATTTGTCCACACTTATTAATTCCAACTTATATGGATAAAATTCCTTTGGATAATTATTATTTTGTGTTGTCATCTGATTTAAGTCATAATTTACATAATAGGCTACCCCTTGGTTCTTGCTTGCATACATTTTGTTAATTAGTGCCATCAAGAAATTTTCTATTGAGAGTCTTTTATTTATTTGACTTGAAATTTTAGTAATGCATTGAGCGAGATTTCTTTTTTTTGTGTTTTCTTTATTTTCTAAACTAATCAAATTATATTTAGTAAATATCATTTTTGCCAACTTTTTTAAATTCATCTCTTTTCTTTCCATACTCTCGTCCTCTCTTTTCCTTTATAGATTTGTATTAATTTTTTTTTAATACTTTGCTATTTTAACTTATTTTAATTGTAAGAACTTGACAATTTTTTAATTTTTTTGTCTTTCTTTGTCGAAGTCATCAATTTTAATTCAAATAATTACAATATTTTATAAAATTTGCCAAAAAAATGCTTGACAATTTTTTTATTTTTTATTTTTTTTACGCATAATTAGATGGAATAAAAAAAAGGTCATAAGCTTTTGTTATAACCTTTCGCATTCATCCTCTTAAATTTTTTCCTAACTGTTTAAATATCACCCTTTAGTTTAGCAATTTCTAGAGCCCTTTTAACAGATAAAGTGATTTGTTTTTCAACGTCATCCGCAGTTACTCCTAAAAGGCTTGCATATTTGTTGTCTATAAATGCATTTTTTTCTTTAAAAGCTAAAATATTAATAGGATTTATTCCTGATTCTAAATTTTGCCTTTGCAATGACCTAATAATTTGTTTCGCTCTTATAACGACACTAAATTTTATTGTATTCTTAATTTTTCTTTCTTTTCCTATCGCATCTTTTATAATTTCATTAATTTTAGCATAGGACATATTTACTCCGCATAATGGATAAATTTTGCCCCCCTTACCTTTTTCAAATGCCCCAACTACTGCTTGTGCCACTTGATTAACTGTCATTGTAGCCGTGCCACCTTTATAGTTAAAAATTCGCCTTGATTTATAAATTTCAACAATATCGTCATAGTCTATAGGTCGCCTATAAGGCATAATTCCAAAAACTTTTGGCAACTCAAGCACTACGACTTGAAAATTTGTTGTGTTAAATTTTCTTGCACTAATTTCTTGTTCATAAGTTGCCTTAATATATGGATTAAACTTATCAAGCCTTAAACTTGGCCATTCAATATTAAAATATTCATAGTAATTGCTCAACAATACTACCTTTTTAATTTTTGCTAAATTAGCAAGTTTTAAAATTCGTTCGGTTGTAAATAGATTATGCACTCTATAATACTCAACGGCGGGGTATTTAACGACTGCATTTGCTGAAATACTTGAAGCATATAATAACCAATCATTCCCCTCCATTAAAGTGACTAATTCTCTATCATTCAGTTCTTCTATATTTGCTTGTTTATATTTAACAGATTCGGCAAAAATATTACCATGAGGCGGAGGCGTTAAGCCTATGCTTTTAACATTGTGTCCATGATTAAGCAATTCTATTGAGGCATAGTAACCAATCAGCCCCGTTCCACCGATTATAAAAGCATTCATAATATCTCCTTTATTAAAATATTATAACACAATGGCAATTTTTATTCAATAAAAAATAATAATTTTTTAAATAACTTTTAGTTGTATATTTTAAGAAAAAATAGTATAATAAATAAACATTGAATTTTTGTTTTATCGAGGCGTCATGAATTTTATCAATAAAATTGTAATTATTCTAATTAGTTGTATCACATTAGTTTTTGGTGGTTGTTCACAAGTTGAAATAGGTATAAATATTTTACCAAGCGGTCAAATCCAACAATATGTTGTCATCGCACTCAATGAAAATGAGCTAGAAAATGTTGGTATCGATTTTACGACTTTTCTAGATGAAGTTGGCTCTATTGTCAGCGATTATATTTCTTCTAAATTTTCAGGTGTTCCTGCAACTTTAACTAAAAATGAAACTTTAGGCACAATTACGGGCATTTTAACTTATCCTAGTTATCAATTTTATTATGATTACTGGACTAGTCGAGGTGAAGTGTTTAATGATGACGAACCTGAAATTAATGAGGGATTCTTATGGGATACCACAATAGTATCAAGATTTAATTTATGTTATCAAACAGAAGAAATGGAAAATCTTTACGCAGAAATTACAACAAGATTAGAAGAAACTATCGACACAACCCTTCCGTTTACTTTAGATGATGTGGATATTTATTATTCTTATGCCGTTCCTTATACTACCGCAAGAGTAAGTCGATTAAAAGCTAATTGCACTTATTCCTATGATTACACTTATGATGATGGCTCTTATACATTAAGGCATTTTGTTTGGAAAATTAATTCGAGTGATACGGATTTTGAGGCAATTCTTTATTCACGCTCTATTCATAACTCTGTATGGTATGCTTTGCTATTAATTTTAACAGGCATTTTTGCTTTTATCTTATTTATAAACAATTATTTTAAAAATAAGAAAAAACAAAAACTTAATCTTAATATATCACACTCTTTAGATAAAACAAATCTTGACTTAAACTCACATCTTACCACCCTTATTTCTAACGGTGCTGAACAATTAACTATAAATTCAAATCAGAGCATTATTCCACCTATGGAAATCAAACAAAGTTTAAAAAAACGTGATTATGATTCGATTTTGCCACAAGAAAACAACGATAATAAAAAGGACAACTATAATTCAGCATCACCACAAGAAAGCAACGATAATAAAAATAAAGATATTTAAACCTTGTGGATTTTGATAATAAAACCTAAATAAAAATAAAGATATTTAACCCTTGTGGATTTTGATAATAAAACTTTGAAAATTTAAGGTAATTAAAAAATAATTCAACAATTATAAACATTTGATACTATTGATAATTATTAAATTACGATAAATTAGATAATTGCATATTTATTGTTAAATGCACATTATATTAGGTTGAAATTATAAATGTTTTATAATAAAAAAATGGAGAAAATTATGACATACGAAGAATTAAATACAAGAATTAACAAAATTGACTATGATTTTAAAGTTTTAAGAGGTTCACTTTGACCTTACAAAATTAAACGAAGAAATTTTAAATTATAAAAATGAAACATTAAAAATAAATTTTTATAAAGACTCGGCAAACTCATCAAAAGTTGGCAAAGCTTTAAAGGCTTTAATAGAAAAAAAAGAAAGTTTTCAAAATTTAGAAAACAAAATTAATTCATTGATTAATTTAATGCAAATGATTGAAGAAACTGATATACAATATTTTGATGAAATAAAGCTTGAATGTATCGATTGTGAAAAAAATCTTCAAAAGCTTATGCTACAATTTATATTAAATGGTAAATATGATTGCAACCCATGCTATTTAAGCGTCCACAGCGGTGCAGGTGGCACAGAAAGTAACGATTGGGCACAAATGCTTCTTCGAATGTATATGCGTTATTGCGAACGTGCAGGCTTTAAAACAAAACTAATCGAAGAACAACTTGGCGACAGCGTTGGATATAAAAGTGCCACATTAGAAATTGATGGCGATAGTTATGGATATTTAAAGGCTGAAAAAGGAGTGCATCGACTTGTTCGCATTTCTCCTTTTGATGCCAACAAAAGACGCCATACAAGTTTTGCAAGCGTTGAAGTCATACCATTAATTGAAGACGAGGAAACAGGGATAATAATACAAGATGAGGACTTAAAAATAGATACCTTTCGTGCAGGTGGTGCAGGCGGACAACATATTAACAAAACAGATTCAGCGGTTAGAATAAAACATATTCCAACAGGAATAGTTGTTCAATGCCAAGATGACCGCTCTCAAATGAGAAACAAAGAAAGTGCATTAAGAATTTTAAAAAGCAAATTAATTGCTTTAAAAGAAGAAGAAAATACTAAAAAATTTAATGAAATAGTTGGCGAATTAAAAAAAATCGAATGGGGGAGCCAAATTAGAAGTTATGTTTTTCAACCATATACAATGGTAAAAGACCATCGAACATCTTATGAAACACCTGATATTGTTAATGTTTTAGATGGCGATATTCAGGATTTTATAAGTGATTACTTAATTAAATCAAAAAAAGAATAGAACAAAATAGAAAAAAGGATATAAAATACATGGAAATAAGCGAAAAAGATATAAACGCACTTAAAAATAAAAAAGATATAATAATTTTAGGTATTGAAAGCTCTTGCGATGAAACAAGCATAAGCGTTGTGAAAAATGGCACTGACGTGCTATCAAATATTGTCGCAAGTCAAATTGACATTCATAAATTATATGGTGGAGTTGTGCCTGAAATTGCGAGCAGGAATCATGTTAACGCTTTAATACCTTCTCTTGATGATGCTTTAAAAACAGCTAATATTAAACTAATAGATATCGACGCCATTGCAGTTACGTATGGTGCTGGTTTAGTTGGTGCGTTATTAGTTGGTTTAAATTTTGCAAAAGGACTTTCATTTGCATTAAATAAACCTTTAATTCCTATAAATCATATCGGCGGACATATTTGCTCAAATTTTATAACTTACAAAGATTTTACTCCACCATTTGTTTGCTTGATTACTAGTGGCGGACATACTGCTATCATTATTCAACATTCTTATAACGAACAAACTTTGCTTGGACAAACAAAAGATGACGCAGTTGGTGAATGCTTTGACAAAGTCGCAAGGGTATTGGGAATATCTTATCCCGGTGGACCGAACGTGGATAAATTAGCGACATTAGGCAAGAATAATATCATTTTTACAAAACATAATGTCTTAGCTAATACTTATGACTCTAGTTTTAGTGGATTAAAAACTGCTGTTATTAATTATGTTCATACAAAAAAAATGAAAAACGAAGAAATAAACATAAATGACGTATGTGCAAGTTTTCAAAGTCAAGCACTTGATGGCTTAATTGAAAAAACTATAAAAGCCTGTTTAGAATACAAAATATACAAAATTGCTCTGGCTGGCGGTGTTGCTGGAAACTCTTATTTAAGACGAACAATTTCAAGCCTTGCAAAAGAACACAACATTGAAGTTTATTTGCCACAATTGTCTTTATGCGGTGACAATGCAGCAATGATTGCAAGTGCTGGATACTATAAACTTAAGTTTGGCAATATCAAAAACGATTTATCAATTAATGCAGAACCATCATTAAAAATTACTAATAAATCCATAATTACTAATTAGTTTTCTTAATAATATATTAATTATATTATTACTAAAATGTTTTATAATTTAGATTTTTTAAAAAAACTCTATTCACGATTGACTAGAATTTTTTTTTATAAATATCGTATATAAAAAACTGTTTTTTTTGAAAAGACCTTTATTAAATTTATATAAAGCTTTTAACATTTATTAATTATAAGCTTTTGGCTCGATTTCAATTAATTTATTGTTCAAATAATATAAAAATGATTTTGTATTAAAATTAAATTCAATTTTATAAGCAGTTAAAAACATTTTTTTTGCTTTAAATAAATTATTAATCTCGCCATCGCCATACTTTCCATCACCAAGTATATATATTCGATTATATCCTAATTGTGCCCTGATCTGATGTGTTTTGCCTGTCCATAATTTAATTCTTAATAAATAAACGTTCTCTTCATATTTTTTTTCAACCCAATATTCCATTTTCGCATATTCAGAATTTTTTATTTTTGTTTTACTAACTTCAACTTTTGAATTTTCGCCTTTGACTAAATAATTTTCTAAAGTGCTATATTTTAAATTTTGGTTTGCATATACTTTTGCTAAATAGAATTTATTGATTTCATCGTTTTGAAAAGCATTTATTAATTCGTCATATGCTTTTTGATTCAAAGCAAAAACCAGCAACCCATCGGTGTTTGTATCAAGTCTGTGAACTATCATTGCATCTTTATACTCATTTGAAACAATTTTAGCCATACTTAATTTATTGTCTTCATAGTTAACGCTTTCAATGCCTTTAGGTTTATTTACAACTAAAATATTATTATCGCAATACACGGTTTCAAAACTAACATTTTGCTTGAAATCATGGAATATTTCAATTTTTTCAGAACCTAGTAAATCAATATTTTCACGAACTTTTTCATTATTAACTTTAATTTGCCTTTCCTTTATTAAACGTCTTATTGTGCTGTCACTTGCATTTGGATAATAAAAAGCAATTACACTCTTTAATTTCCCTGTTTTATTATTTATAAATGTTTCCATTTTAACCTCTTAAAAATTTATTTTTTATTTTATTTTTTTACTATTAATTATATCATGATTACAAAAATGTTTTACTTTTATATTTTTTATAATAGTTTTAAAAAAAATTTGCAATTTATGTTTTTATTATTATTATTTTCAAAAACTTATAAATTTTCGGTTTTCTTATCATTTTACTTGCAAAATGTTAAAGGCACACATAAATTTATATTGTTATGCATGCCTTTCCAATATTTTAATTAATTCGCCTTAATTTATAATTTTAAAATGTGTTTGTTATAATTTAAAATACTAAATCACTAATGTAATTAATGAGTCAAACCTTATCGCAAACTTAACAATAAAATATGAAGTCATAACATTGCCATGATATATTTAAACTGTGTTTGCCATATTTTAAAATACTAGATTGCAAATATAATTATTAAGTCAAATATTGTTTAAAATTTAATAACAAAATATGAAGTCATAAACACTATCATGAATTGTTTTAATTTAAAATGTGTTTGCCATAATTTAGAATACTAGTTTACAAATGTAACTATTTTAAATTATTGCAAACTACGAATGCAATTTATGCAGAATATTCAGTTGTGAATGCAACTATACTTATTTTAAGTGATTTCCCACTTTGGTTAGACATTGCGGTTGCAATTTCACTTGCAAGTGTTGACATTTCAACAGTATCTGTTGTGAAAATAGGCAATGTTGCTGACTTTGCCCCTAACACGCTAGAACATTCATAATAAATTTCATAGTTTGAATCGACTGACCAAGTTGTGTTAAGATAAGTTTCTGGATTAAATCCTATTGCTGGTTGCGATAAGTCTGCAGTGAAAACATCATCAGTTACCGTTCCCCACGTAAATGACACATATACTTTTATAAATACAGATAAATTCAAATTATTGTATACACTTAAATTTGCCCATTTTGCAACTTCAGTTGCAACTGTTTCGGTAGTATCAATGAATAAATCTGCACTTACGATTTTCCCTCTTGACTCTTGATTATCGATATTAGTAATATATCCAAGTGCTTCGTATGCATCCACATCAATTGCTTCAAAATCTGTGCCTGAATCCAGTGTTATTATGCTTATATTTTGCCCAGTCGAGTAACTGCCCTCAACATATATCATCATTCTTAAATCATCGTTTGTGCCAGCGGTCAATGTTAATCCTTGAATTGCTGTCACAATGCTTGTCCAATCACTTGAAGTCGCTGATATTAGAGGAGCTGTTGTATAACCAGTGCCTAGATTATAGTTGTAAATATAATAGTTTGTATAGTATGACATTTCTTCCCAACCATCGCCAATGCTTTGCGTATAATCAAAACCAAGTGGCGTTGATTGCCCTGCACTTGTCCAAGATGTTCCATCTAGATGCCCCCATTCAAACACTATACTTGCTCTGACTAGTAATTCTGATGTATCACTTGATTTAATTCCAATCTTACTAAAAGTATTTATTAAATCACTTGCGGTGACAGAAGAAGTTACATCTGTCAAAACTATTTTTGTGGTTTGCGTGCTTGATGTTGCAATTGTTGGAGCCCCATTTGTCGATGCCCCACTTGTAATGTTTTCAATGCTTAATGTTTGCTTTGCAACAAAATTATTACTAACTGAAATTGTTAGATTAAATTGATTATAATTTGTGAAATCACTCGTAACTAAATTTGCACAAATGTCGGTCGCAAAAGCAGACGCTGTTGAATAATCAAATATTTTTGAAGTTGCTGTTTTTGGTGCAACCTCTTGATTATAATAAAATATGCCTAAATCTTCATTATAAGACCAATTCGCATTTGCAGATATATTATTTAATGACACATATCTCACTTTTGTTATATCACTTGTATTTGTTAGTTTTAAAACTAAATTTGCTTGCAAGTTGGTTAATACATTTGAATATGAATAAATCCTATAACTTATCCAATCACTTATTAAAGTTGCCATGTTGCTTGCTGTTGTTGCATTATTTGTGCTGACTATTCCTGTTTTGCTTAAATTCGCATCAATTTCGTCAACCCAACTTGCTTTAACGATTGAAGCATATAGTTGTTTGGTTGTCGCATCTTTCATTGTCAAATATAATGTTGCACTATCAGCCAAAGTTTCAACTTTTTGTGATATTAATATTTGAATTGAATTTGAACTCTCATCAAGCGTTAAATCGGCTGAATATAAATTAGTCAATTCATCAAAATTAAGTATGGTAACTTCACTAGTGCTATAAATTTCTGCTTTTAAATTTGCACTTGATAAATTAAAAGATATTGTTAATGGAACTTTGCAATTATTTGTGTATGTAATTATATCACCACTATCAACAATTAAGCTTGATTCATTGGATTCATTATTAGTTAATATAGTAGCTGTTTCTGAATTGACTTGTTGTGTCATTGAAGTTTGTGCAGCCTTTTTTTGCAATGCTTCAACTGCAACAATTGGCTTAATTTTATAACTTGTTGAATTGAAATCCTCTGGAACAATAATTGTGTCAATTAATGCACTTGTAAAGTCAGTTGCTGATAAAACTAAATTGTAATACGCATATCCATCTAATGCTATATCCCACTCACTGCTTGTTGTGTAATAAACCCCTGATAAATCAAGACCATCTATAATACTTCCGCTTGTATTTGTTGCCACTAATTGAACTGTAGCACGAACTATAATGTCCGCATTTGTAGTCAATGTATCTGTTGATGCATTTTTAATTGCAACATAATTCGGTAATGTTGTGCTTTCACCCGCAAAAACCGTAACAGGCGATAGTGAAGACGTTTGTGTAAAAGTTGTGCCCGACACTGTTCCGATTTCAAGAGGAACATCAACTGTCGTTAATGATGGTTGCTCTGTAACAGGATTTGTCCCCGCTCTAGTACTTATTGTCAAAACTATCATTGTCGTAAATGAAATTATTACAAAAAAAACTAATAGAGCTAATCTATATAATTTTGATTTTGCTATATTCATAAACTCACCGCCTTAAAATCCATCTTATATTTATTTTTTAACAATTATCTTTATTATTTTTTACTTATATTGTTTTAGTATTAGTAAATTTAACAGACTTAATTCAAGCTTTTACAAATTTAGTTTTATTTTATTAAGTGTTTAATAAGCTCTTTGTTCAATATAAAAATCTATCACTTATAGTATTACCTATATTTTATAATTTTTTGACACAAAAGTAAAGTATTTTACAGGAAATTTCTTTTTTCTGCATATTTTTAGCAAAAATATTAAATTAATTTCATCAAATGCTGTAGTTTTGAATATATTTTCAAGCTTTTAATATTGTAAATAAAGCAAATAAAATTTGCTTACGTAAAATTCACATAATTTATAAATTGTAAAATCTAGAAATTCTTATCACATTAAAGATTATCTTAAAACAACTTATTTATAGTAATTTTTAATTTAACTGATTTTTTGCTAACATTTAAAAAAGCCACAACAAATATTTTATTTATGGCATTTTTTGATTGCATATGTATTTTTGTTTTAATTTTTTTTATTATTTACAACAAAATATTGAGTTTTTGGCTATATTTTAGTTCATGGTTTACTAACGATTTTTTAATAATAATTATTTTTTTGATTTTTTATTTTGTTTATGGTTAACAATTCGGTATATAATACCACTTTTAACTTTCACAACTCCATACGGACATAATTCTTGACAACAATAACAGCGGATACATTTATTATAATCAATTTCAGCTTTTAAAGGTTGTCCTTTTTTATATTCAACCATTGATATCGCCTTAACAGGACAATGTTCGTAACATTTTTTGCAACCTTTACATTGTTTTTTATTAATTATAGGTCTTTTTGTCATTACTTTATGAACTAATGGTTGCAAAAATTTTGGAACGATTGTCGCAAAAGGTTTATAATTATTCGGCATAACAATTTCATAATCTTTGATTATTAAAGGCTCTAATTCTTCGCCTAAAATTCTTATATCATTAACACTATCAACCATTTTTCTAGATAATCCCTTATTAATTATCGGCATTAAATTTATATCAATATTTATTAATTTACATGCCACAATATCTAGTGCTAAAGGATTTGCACTTGCTAAAATTGCACCAATTTTTTTTGGTGTGCCGTTACTTGGTCCTGGTCCTTGCATTCCCATAATTGCGTCAGTAATATTTAAAACTAATTTGCCTTTAAAATAATCATGAATATCATACAAAAAATCAGCAAATACATCAAGCGTGCGATATTTTCCGTGCATTTCAACCTTTGTAAGTCCAGGGATTGCACCAAACATATTTTTAACTGCATTAGTATAACCTGTAAAAGAATGGGTTTTAAGTTTTGTAACATTTATTATGACATCGGCGGTTTCAAGAGCCTCTAAAATTAAAAATTTCTTGCCAACTATCGCATTTGGACATTCAACTTCAATGCTATTAAAATTTTGGTTTAACTCGACTTCTTGTCTTTTTGCAACTGCCGTCATTCCTGAAGCTTTATATACATTATTCATATAAGTTTCATTAAAAGGTCCGCCCGAGCTGTCAACAATAAATGGAATCGCCTTCATTTCTTTGATAATTTTTATTAAAGCTTCAACAACACTTGGGTGAGTTGTCGCTTGTCTTTCAGGGTCTGCTTTCATTAATAAATTAACCTTTAGTGCGACTCTTTGATTTGGTTTTATAAAATTATTAATTCCCCCGAGTAAATCAATACTTTCTTGCACCGCCTTGTCAACAATTTCTTGGTTATAAGCTCCCGCTTTGACTAATGATACATTATACATATATTTCTTCCTTTAAAATTATTTTTTTAAATAATAATATTTATGCTAAATTTTTAAATTTTTTTTGTTTGCAAATGCTTTCACTTTTTTAGATGTCTTAATATTTTTTATATAATTATTTAAAAATTTATTTTGAATTTTAATCATGAATTTTGTTTATATGTTTTTAGCCTTGAAAATTTTTTATATATCTTTGCTTTTATATTAATTTTTTTGTTTAAACTTTTTTTACTTTTATCAACTTATTTTATAAACCTACAATTTTGCTAAAAGTGCATAGCTTTAATTAACTTCATTTAAGATAATTTGGTCAAATATATTTATTATTTCTTCATTTATTTCATCTATTGATTTAATTTCACCTTTATCATTTACGCAGTTGATTATTTGCCAACCGAATTTGCTTGCCATATCTAAGCCTGTTTCATAGGCTTTTGTTTGATAATCACTATCTTTTTCATGAATATCTTTTTTAGTCCCAAATTTTAAAGCTTGACGATTATTTGCAAGCTTTAAACTATACTTTGGTGGCATATTCAAAAAATAAACCAAATCAGGTTTTGGCAAATTTAAAACATTAAATTCAAAGTCGTAAAGCCATTCAACAAATTCATTTCTGCTTTTTTCATCCGGTATTTTGCACGCTTGATGAATAATGTTCGATTGAACATATCTATCAAGTAATAATATTGCATCTTGGTTGTTTGAATTTTCAAATTGTTTCATTGTAATTAACCTGTCAACTGCAAATAACGTCGATGCTTGATAGGCATTTAATGAATTAGGCGAGTCCCCAAGTTCACCACCTAAATACATTTTTAGTGGTCCACTTGATAAACTGTCATAATTTGGAAAAGCTAAACGTTTAACATTTAATTGCCTGTCCTTTAACCTTTCAAATAGCCTTGATGTTTGAGTTTGTTTGCTTGAACCATCTGTCCCCTCAATTACTATTATTTTTTGCATACCGTTTTCTCCTAACGCACATTGTTATTTGTTAAAAAAATAAAATATTTTATAAAACTATTTATGCTTTTTTTTGTGTTAAAATTTTTTATGATAGATAAAATATGTAAATTATTATAAAAAAGCTAAAATTATTTTAAGATTAATTAACCAAAAAATCACTCTAATTTATCTGCTAGCAATTACAAATTTTTGCCATTTTGGTCTTGTTCCCACTTTTACTCTGTTTTATGAATTATATTTGCAATATTCTTTGTGTTACTACAATTATCTCCGATTAGTTGCGTCTTTTTATTAAACTTATCAAATTAAAAATATTTTGGTTATTTTAAATATCTGGTGTTACAACTTTCGGCTTTTTTTTGTTGTTTTCAATTAGTTCCGTCATTTTATTGTGCATGATTTTACTTAAAATTTCAATATTTTCTTTGCTTGCTTTCCCTTCATAAATGGTTGTATCTATTGGTTCACCGATTATTAGTTTATTAAATCTAAATATTCGCGTTTTGTTAACAAATATCATAGGTATAATTGGTGCTTTTTCTTTAATTGCAAACATGCTTGCACCGTTTTTTATGGCATCATTTTCACTAAGTGATATTTTTTTACGCGTTCCCTCAGGGAAGATGCATAATTTTTTATTTTCTTTTAACACAGTTAGGCATTTTTTTATAACACTGATTTCAGGATTTTTTCTGTCAACTGGGATTGCCTTAACTATATTTAATAAAAATCTTGTAAAAAAAGATTTCATCAATTCTTTTTTTGATAAGACATACATGTGTGGCAAACGCGATAGCAAAAGTGGTGCATCAATATTTGACTGATGGTTGCAAACCACCACTGCTTTGCCTTTTTTAAAATTTTTTTTGTTTTTAATTATAAATGGATACAAGATTAAAAGTGGAATAAACGTTATTATTCTAACAATCCAGTATAAAATTCTATACATAATTTTATATTCTCCCTTAAATTTTTGCTTAAATTTTCAATTAATATTATTAAGAATTAAAATATTTTTTATGATTTAATTTCTCTTTTTCTACAAATTTTAAAACTATTAAATAATATAATTTTATAATTTATTTTGCTTTTTTATTAACACTATAAGCGATTTTTTTATTTTTAAATTTTATAAGCAATGTTTATTTTATTCTAATAATAATTGTATGCTAATTGCATTCAATGTGTTTTCATCTAATTTTATTTTTTCACTAATTTCAACACCACTAATTACTAAAACCTCATTATCGCAAGCTAACACTGGATAATGGTCGCGCAACCTTAATGGAATCTTTTTTTCAGCAAACAGTTTTTTAAGTTTTTTTGTTCCACCGCCAAATTTAACCATATAATCGCCGTCTTGCTTGTATCTCCATACTATACCCTTTGGCAATTTATCTGCATCAATTTTCAAAATGTCTGATTGAATTGAATAATCTGTCGTTTTTTTAACAATTAAAGTTCCAACTCCAAGCAATTTTTTCTTTCCTAGTGTGAGCCTCCAAATATCTTTTTTTATAATCGATTTTTTGTAAATCAATGAAATGTAATCAAATTCAACATATGCAATTACTTTGTTTGGCAAACTTATCTTTGCGCCATTTTCTTTATTATTAGATAATTGCTTAATCATTTCAATGTGCTTAGTTTCAAAATTATAATTTGCATTCAACATTGTAAGTGCATTTCTTATCATACGATTAACAATGCTTTCTTTAAATAAAAAATAAGATTTTGGTAATTGAACCATGTTTTTTTTGCTATCATAAATTATTGCATCTAAATCTATCATACTATTAATATAATCATCGTCTGTTTTGCAAATTTGCCCAAAGTTTGCAATATTTTCAACTGCATTTTGCCAACCAATTAAAATTTTAGGAATTATTTCATTTCTAAGATAGTTTCTGGAATATTGATTATCTTTATTAGATTTATCTTCAACCCATTCAATATTGTTTAAGTTTAAATATTCGAGAATTTCTTTTAAAGATACATTGAGCATAGGACGAATAAATGTGCCCCCTTCTGATGAATAATCCATACCACTCGCACCTTTTAGCCCCGCACCACGAAAGATATGCATAAGAATTGTTTCTGCTTGATCCAACTCTTGATGAGCCAAGGCAATTTTATCAACAATACCTTTTTTAATCAACGCTCTAAACATGTCGTAGCGCCCGTCACGTGCAGCTTCTTCTAAGCCAATATTTCTTGTCCTTGCTAAATAAAGGCAATCAATAGCAAACTTATGACATCTAATTTTGTTCGCTTTGCAATAATCTGCAACAAAATTACTATCTAAAGCTGATTCTTCACGTATACTATGGTCGATATTGACACACACAATTTCAAAATCAAGTTTTTCCTTTATAGAATTCATGAAATGAAGCAGTGCCATTGAATCTTTGCCACCACTACATGCA
>Ga0172377_10002876_pt1 | contig 17666 bp, 24 predicted proteins | sample Pumphouse3metaG_FD_119749 | JGI IMG/M metagenome (GOLD analysis project Ga0172377, IMG submission 119749) | Leachate microbial communities from a municipal landfill in Southern Ontario, Canada - Pumphouse #3 metaG | ecosystem: Engineered > Solid waste > Landfill > Unclassified | place: Canada...
ATCCGCAACGCTGCTTCGACAAAACACTCAACGGTCGATGTACCCGCATCGAATGTCAAGAAAGCGATAGCACAAATTCTTTTAGAAGAAGGTTATATTTCAAAGTTTGAAATAATTGAAGATGACCTTCAGGGTGTGATAAAGATCACACTTAAGTACGCGAATAAGAAATCAGTTATTTCGGGTATTAAGAGGATCTCTAAACCAGGTCTCAGAGTATACACTAACGTAGAGGATCTTCCTAAAGTCCTTGGCGGTATTGGAATAGCTGTCGTGTCTACATCCAAGGGGATAATGACAGATAAGAAAGCGCGTCAGAACGGAGTCGGCGGTGAAGTGCTGGCTTATGTCTGGTAATAAACTCTGAAAAGAACACGGTCATTGGCAGTGTTCATAATCTCAAGAGCAGGAGGAAAGAATGTCCAGAATAGGTAATAAGAAAATAGTTATACCCGCAGGGGTAGAGGTCAGGCTTAATGGTTCGGAGATAACGGTCAAAGGCCCCAAAGCCTCTCTAAAGCAGATCATCCATTCGGATATAAGCGTTAAAATCGACGGTAATGTTATTACAGTTACCAGACCAACAGATGAAAAGAATCATAAAGCACTGCACGGTCTGACAAGGTCGCTTATAAACAACATGGTAATAGGTGTGTCTGAAGGTTATAAGAAAACACTTGAAATCCAGGGAATTGGTTTCAAGGCAGTGAAGCAAGGGAATAAGGTAGTTCTGAACCTTGGTTATTCACATCAGATCGAAATGGAAGAACCCGAAGGAATAACACTGGATGTTCCTGCTCCCAACAGAATATTAGTTAGCGGTTCTGACAAACAGGTAGTTGGAGAGACAGCAGCTAAGCTCAGATCGTTCAGAGTTCCTGATGCATATCACGGCAAGGGCATTAAATATGATTACGAGGTCTTGAAACTTAAAGAAGGCAAGACCGGTTCGAAATAATCGGGAAAGGATAAAGAAACATGATAAGCAAAACACCTAAAAATGAAATCCGCTTAAGGAAACATAAGCGTGTCCGCTCCAAAGTCAGCGGAACAACAGCCAGACCGAGATTGTGTGTTTTCAGAAGCCTTTCTAATATCTATGCCCAGATCATAGACGATGATTCAGGCAATACGCTGGTAAGTGCTTCAACTCTTGATAAAGCCCTCAAAGGTGAGCTGAAGGGAACCGGAAATGTCGAAGCTGCCAAAGCTGTTGGTAAACTTGTAGCTGAGAGAGCTTCAGATAAAGGTATCGGCGAAGTTGTGTTCGACAGAGGAGGATACATCTACCACGGCAGAGTCAAAGCTCTGGCCGAAGCGGCAAGAGAAGCCGGTCTTAAGTTTTGACGGAGGAGATAGATAATGCGTACAGATCTAAATACACTCGATCTTAAAGAGAAGGTCATCCACATAGGCCGTGTATCTAAAACTGTTAAAGGCGGACGTAATTTCAGATTTGCCGCTATTGTAATAGTCGGAGATGAAAACGGACGGGTAGGAAAAGGCCAGGGAAAGGCAGCTGAAATACCTGATGCTATAAGAAAGGGTATCGAGGATGCTAAGAAGAACATGATCGAGATACCCTTGAACGGAACAACTATTCCGCATGAGATCATTGGTAATTACGGAGGAGGGCAGGTTTTGCTCAAACCCGCTAAAGAAGGTACCGGTGTTATTGCAGGAGGTCCGGTACGTGCTGTTCTGGAGCTTGCCGGGATTAAAGATATAAGAACCAAATCCCTTGGTTCGAATAATCCTAACAATATGGTCAACGCCACGATCGAAGGGTTGAAAGAACTCCGTTCACCAGAACAGGTCGCGAGGCTTCGCGGCAAAACAGTCGAAGAGATACTGTAAGGAGGTCCGGCTTAATGTCAAATATCAATATAACACTTGTCAAGAGCACCAGCGGCTCGATCAAGAAGCATAAGGCAACCATTGCTGCACTTGGGCTCAAGAAGGTGGGACAGACTGTAACACAGCCCGATAATGAGGCTATACGAGGCATGATCAGCATTGTGAACCATCTGGTCAGAACAAGCAAGGGTTAAGGGGGATACCAGGTATGAAACTAAATGAATTACCCGCTTCTGCCGGAGCGAACAAGACGGCTTTCAGAAAAGGTCGTGGTGTCGGGACCGGAAACGGGAAAACAGCAGGGCGCGGTCATAAGGGGCAGAATTCACGTTCAGGCGGAGGCGTAAGGCTTGGTTTTGAAGGTGGTCAGATGCCATTATTCAGACGTATACCTAAGAGAGGGTTTAACAACAAGAACTTCGCGTTGAAATATGTTGAAGTCAATGTTGGAGATTTGGAACGTTTTGATGAAGGATCAATTGTTGATGCTTCTGTTTTGAAGGAATCACGTGTGCTGTCATTTTCTAAAGCTATTGACGGGATCAGAGTCCTTGGCAATGGGGAACTGACCAAGAAACTAACAGTTAAAGCTTCAGGATTTACAGCTAAAGCTAAGGAGAAAATCGAGAAAGCCGGCGGTACAGCCGAGGAGGTTTGATTATGGGCGGCATGATGGAAACCATCAGGAATGCCTTCAAGATCGAAGATCTTCGTAAAAAGATACTTTTTACAATTGGCATACTTGCGGTTTACAGAGTTGGATGCGCGATACCTGTGCCCGGCGTAGACATAGCCCGGTTCAACGAATTATTTGTTGACAGACTTGGTGATGTAGGAGCTCTGTTTGATGCTATTTCGGGTGGAGCCCTTTCAACTGTTTCAATTTTCGCAATGGGTATCACACCGTACATCAACGCATCTATCATAATGCAGCTGATGACTGTGGTAATACCTTCTCTGGAGAGAATGCAGAAAGAAGGCGAAGAAGGCAGAAAGAAGATAATGCAGATAGTTCGTTTCGTTACTATCGGACTCGGACTTCTGCAGGCAACAGCATTATGGTTTGGAACACGTGCTGCTATGGCCCCTGTTTTCAACGGATTTGAATGGCTATACGCTGTTTTAGTCATAGCAAGCTTTACAGCAGGAACAGCTGTTATAATGTGGATCGGTGAGCAGATCAACGAATATGGTATCGGCAACGGTATATCGATGATCATATTCATAGGAATAATTTCCAGGGCTCCAAGAGCAGCGACAACGATATATGAGTATTCTGAATATCTTGCAAAGGATGCACTCTTACTGAGGATCCTTTTTATTGTGGCAGTTTTGGCTGCATTCCTTGCTGTTCTGGTAGGTGTTATCTGGGTACAACAAGCTGAAAGGCGTATTCCTGTCCAGTATGCGAAGAAGGTCATCGGAAGAAAACTTTATGGGGGACAAAGCACATATCTTCCAATCAAGGTAAATCAGGCCGGTGTTATTCCTATAATCTTTGCTATGTCATTACTTGCGCTGCCTTCGACACTGATATCTTTCTTCTGGGCTAACAGCGATAGTAAAATTGTTTTATTCTTTAAAGATTTTGCAAATAACCCTGTTTATTATGTTGTTTACGGACTATTGATATTTGGATTTACATTCTTCTATTCGTCTATACAGTTCAATCCCGTTGAAGTATCCAACAACTTACAGAAGCAAGGTGGATTTGTTCCGGGTATCAGACCCGGAAGACCCACAGCTGAATATATTGCCAGGGTATCCAACAGGATCTCATGGTTCGATGGTTTGTTCCTTGTTATGATAACTTTGATGCCAATAATTCTTGGTGCCATAACAAAGATGCCCGGGTTATGGTTCGGAGGAACAGCCGTTCTTATCATGGTAGGTGTTGCTATAGATTTGGTCGATCAGCTTGAATCTCAGATGCTTATGCGGCACTATAAAGGATTTTTGGATTGATAATATATGTGATATTTCGGGTAAGGGTATCCTGCAAAGGATGCCCTTCTTCGAATTTTCATCTGAAAGGAGGTACTGAAAATGAGAATTATATTGCTGGGAGCTCCGGGTGCGGGTAAAGGTTCTGTGGGAAGGCCTCTTTCATCTCAGTTGGAGATACCTGTTATTTCAACAGGAGATATATTCAGAAGCAACATCAGCGGTCGTACCAAACTTGGACTTACGGCTAAAGGCTATATGGACAGAGGTGAACTGGTTCCTGATGGGCTGACAGTATCGATCGTTGAGGACCGTATAGCTCAGAGTGATTGTGCCAAAGGGTTTATACTTGATGGATTTCCAAGGAATACATTTCAAGCCTCAGAACTTGACAGGATACTTGAGAAAGCCAACTTGAAAATCGATCTTGTTCTCAACGTCCATCTTTCTGATGAGAGGATAATTCAGCGATTATCTTCAAGAATGGTATGCTCCTCATGTGGTGAATCATATAACCGAATGTCTAAAGATACATCAATGCCCGGGATTTGTGATCTTTGCGGAGGGAGAGTCAGTGTGCGGGAAGATGACGCACCGGAGACAGTAAGAAAGCGACTTGAAACATACTATTTGCAGACTATGCCACTCATTGATTTTTACCGTGAAAGAGGTATACTCAGCACGATAGATAATGATTGTACGATAGAAGAAGGATCGAAGAGAGCTTTGGAAGCTGTCCGGAATGCTTTACCAGATCATATGTCAGGACATGGAAGGCTTTAATGGTATACCTTAAGTCATCAGAAGAAATCAGCAAAATCCGTTCCGCAGGTAAGATCCTTCAGGAAATATTCGAGAGGATCGGAAAAGCACTAAAGCCGGGGATTACGACTATGCAGTTGAACAGCATAGCCGAGGAGATAATTTCAGCCAGAAATGCTAAAGCGTCATTTCTCAATTATGGTGAGCCGCCTTTTCCGGCATCGATCTGTGCTTCCATCAACGAAGAGGTCGTGCATGGTATACCATCTGAAAAGCGGATACTGAAAGATGGAGATATCATAAGTATTGATGCAGGAGCGTACCTGGACGGATTTCATGCTGATGCCGCAAGGACCTATGCGGTCGGTGATGTGGGTAAAGACATATTGAAATTGATCGAGGTTACAAGAGAGTGCTTCTTTAAGGGGTTCGAAGAGATAAGGGAAGGCAACAGGATCAGTGATGTTTCTGCAGCAGTAGAGAAACATGCGGTGTCACACGGATATGGTGTGGTTAGGCAACTTACAGGTCATGGTATAGGAAGAAACCTGCATGAGGACCCGGATGTTCCGAATTTTCTTTTACATGAAAGAGGACCTCGTATCAGGGAAGGTCTTGTTATTGCAGTTGAACCTATGATAAACATGGGTTCTGAGAAGGTTTATATGCTTGATGACGGCTGGACGATAGTTACAGCCGACTATAAGCCGTCGGCACACTATGAGAATACTGTGGCTGTGACCGCAAATGGTCCGCAGCTTATGACGGAAGATATGTAAAGGATGTTTGAATTTGGGTGTCAGTGTTTTTGAAGCGATCAAGACGGCGGGTATAGCACCCGGAACGATAGTGATTTCTGATGCCGGACATGATAAGGGGAGAGCCTATCTTGTTGTTGATGTTAAAGAGAAGATCGCATTCCTCGCAGACGGACGCGCAAGAAGCATTGCCGACCCTAAGAAGAAGAGAGTAACACACGTTAAAGTGCTTGGTATAACAGAGAAAACAACAGAAACGATCAAAGAGTTATCTGTTATAAGAAATACAGAAGCAGGCGATATGATCGTAAGAGATGTAATAAAAGAATTTATCTTAAAAAACCGGAATAACGATCATTAAGGAAGGGAACGAGGTAATAAATGTCTAAAGAAGATGTTATAGAGGTTGAGGGTATAGTTGAAGATGCGCTTCCGAACGCTGTTTTCAAGGTCAAACTGGAGAATGGACATGAAGTCCTGGCTCACATATCCGGTAAACTCCGTCAGCATTATATCAAGATACTGCCGGGTGATAAGGTTACTATGGAGCTTTCCCCATACGATCTAACCCGCGGAAGGATAACCTGGCGGGCAAAATGATACCTGATGTAGCGCTAAAATAAAATTAATGCTTGCATTTTCTATAATATTTGGTAAAATATTTTAGCATGCGTAAAAATACGCTTTTATGAACGGGAGGAATCAAAGATGAAAGTTAAACCGTCGGTAAAACCGATGTGCGAGAAGTGCAGGATCATACGCCGTAAAGGTAAAGTGATGGTTATTTGTTCAGACCCGAAACATAAGCAGAAACAGGGTTGATAGGAAATTACATGTAAGGTTGCGGCTGCCTGCGTAAAGCAGGAAATTCTAAACATGTTTTTGATAAATTAAGAAGCTGTCATAACACAGGAGGAAAAACTAATGGCGCGTATTGCCGGAGTAGACTTGCCTAATGACAAGAGAGTCGAAATCGGACTCACTTACATTTACGGTATCGGTCTGACACTATCAAAGCAGATACTTGACAAATGTAAAATAAACCCGGATACAAGAGTCAAGGATCTTACTGACGATGAAGTTTCTACTATCAGGCAGGAACTTGAATCGAATTATAAGATCGAGGGAGATCTCAGAAGAGAGATCGCTATGAATATCAAACGTCTTACAGAGATAGGATGCTATCGCGGAAGACGGCACAGAACAGGGCTGCCCGTTCGCGGACAGAGAACTAAGACCAACGCAAGGACCCGCAAAGGACCTAAGCGTTCAATGGCCGGAAGAAAGAAGTAAGGAGGCAGCGTCATGGCTAAAGCGACAACCAAGAAGACAACAACAAGACCTAAGAGGCGTGAACGCAAGAACATCGACCACGGTGCTGCGCATATCCACTCATCCTTTAACAATACTATCGTATCTATAACCGATACAGCCGGTAATGCTATTTCATGGTCAAGTGCCGGTAGCATGGGCATGAAAGGCTCCCGTAAAGGAACCCCTTTTGCCGCGCAAATGGCTGCTGAGGCTGCTGCAAGAACAGCGGTGGATCATGGGATGAGAACTGTTGAGGTTTACGTTAAAGGACCGGGCGGAGGACGTGAATCAGCGATCCGTGCCCTTCAGACCCAGGGCCTCGATGTCACACTCATCAAAGACGTAACACCAATACCGCATAATGGCTGCAGACCGCCTAAGAGACGAAGAGTCTGATACCGGAGGGATAGAAAATGGCAAGATATACCGATGCATCCTGTAAACTTTGCCGCAGGGAGGGCGAGAAGCTCTTCCTCAAAGGACAGAGATGTTATTCTAACAAATGTGCCATCGCCAGAAGGAGTTTCGCTCCCGGTCAGCATGGACAAAGCAGGAAGAAAGTTTCTGAGTATGGGATCCAGCTTCGTGAGAAGCAGAAAACAAGACGTTTTTATGGCGTTCTTGAGAAACAGTTCCGTAAAATATACGCTACAGCCGATAAGATGAAAGGCAAAACCGGTGAGAATCTTCTCGCTTTGCTTGAACTGAGATTGGATAACGTTGTATATCGTATGGGCCTGGCTTCTTCAAGAGCTGAGGCAAGACAATTGGTCAATCACGGACACTTTACGGTCAACGGAAAGAAGGCTAATATACCTTCAATGTTCCTGGTAGCCGGGGATGTTCTGGAAGTAAAAGAGAGTTCCAGAGCATCAGTTAAATTCAAGGATATGGCGGAGAGAACTTTACCCAAGTGGCTTTCTTTTGACTACAATAACCTTAAAGGATCTGTTGTACAGACACCTGAAAGGCAGGATGTGGATCTGGAAGTTAAGGAGCACTTGATAGTAGAGCTCTATTCCAAGTAGATCCTCGTTTATTGCGTTTGAATTGCAATCGCCGGGACACTTAAGGAGGAATAGTAATGATAGATATGGAGAAACCCGCCATAACCTGTCTGCAGAATGCACAGGACGGTTCGTACGGAGAGTTCGTTATAGAACCTTTGGAAAGAGGTTACGGAATAACATTAGGTAATTCGCTCAGGCGTGTTCTGTTGTCGTCCCTGCCGGGTGCAGCAGTTACCGCTATCAGAGTGGATGATGTATACCATGAGTTTTCTACTGTCAAAGGTGTTATTGAGGATATGACCGAGATAATACTGAATGTTAAGGGGATTAGAACGAAACTTCTGGTGGACGGACCTAAGACAGTATATATCAGCACCGAGGAAGGGCGTAAGGGCGTCGTTACCGCAGGGGATATCGTTCGTGATGAAGAAGTAGAGATAATGAATCCCGATCATGTTATAGCGACATTGAATGGTGAGGGAAAACTTTTCATGGAGCTTACCATCGGGAAAGGCCGCGGTTACAATACTGCTGACAGAAACAAGTGGTCAAATCAGCCGATCGGCGTTATACCGATCGACTCAATATTCACACCTGTAAAGAAGGTCAATTATTTCATTGAGAACACACGTGTCGGTCAGTTCACGGATTACGACAAACTGACGATGCAGATCTGGACAGATGCTACTGTTGAAGCCAGCGAGGCTTTGAGCCTTGGTTCAGGGATACTGATAGACCATCTTGGACTTTTTAAAGCTTTGACGGATAATTCTGAAGGAGCTATCTTTAAGGATACTGATGAGAATAAGGTCAAGAATCATGTTTATGATACAGCTATTGAGGATCTTGATTTTTCTGTCAGAACATATAATTGTCTTAAGAGGGCAGGGATAAATACAGTTGGCGACCTGGTCGCAAGATCAGAGGAAGATATGATGAAAGTAAGGAATCTCGGGAAGAAATCTCTCGAAGAGGTTATTCTAAAATTGGAGAATCTTGAACTTTCGCTTGCCTTGCTCGAAGAATAACAACGATACTTAACCGATTAGGAGGTCACATAAAATGCCTGCATACAGAAAGCTCGGAAGAGCAACAGATGTGCGTTTGTCTATGTTGAAGGGTATGGTAACTACTCTTATACTGACAGGCCGTATAGAGACTACAGAGGCGCGCGCTAAGGAAGTTAAAAGGATCGCTGAGAAGCTGATCACACTTGCTATAAAAGAGAAAGATAATTTTAAGACTAAATCCATAAAGGTTTCTTCTGCGAAGAAGGATTCCAAAGGACGTAAAGTGCTTGTATCCAAGACTTCTAAGAACGGCAACAAGTACGATGTTGTCGAAAGAACAGAATCAGAGGAAATGGTTCAGGTCGACGATCCGTCCAGACTGGCGGCCAGGAAAGAGCTTATCAAATGGCTTAGGAAAGGTCATGACGAAAAGGGCAATACAGTAAATCCTGTTAATTACTTGTTCGAAACTGTGGCTCCTAAGTATGCAGGAAGAAATGGCGGATATTGCCGGATCATCAAGTTGGGTGCCCGAAGAGGGGATGCAACTGAAATGGCGATCCTCGAACTGGTCTGATATAATCAATTCTGATTTGAAGGGACGAGGCAACTCGTCCCTTTTTGCTTTAGTTCGCCCGACAAGGGCAATAGCTATTCTGAAAGGGATCTGATGAAGCCTTTTATTGAATTAAAGAATGTTTTCTTTGAGTACAAGCTCAACGGACCGGATAATTTGAAGGCCGTGAATGACGTTTCAATGACTGTCATTAAAGGTTCGCATGTAGCGGTTCTCGGGCGTAATGGTTCAGGTAAATCAACTCTTGCAAGGCTTATTGCGGGGTTGGAGCAGCCGGGATCGGGTACTATAACTGTTGGTGGGTATGAGCATGACGGGGGAGCTGCTTCGTTAGAGATCAGAAGAAAATGCGGCATAGTATTTCAGAATCCGGACAACCAGATAATCGGAACTACTGTTGAAGAAGATGTTGCTTTCGGTCCTGAAAATCTTGGAGTCCCGAGAGAGGAAATGATAGTAAGGATAGATGATGCACTCAAGGCTGTTGGATTGACTGAGAAGAAGAAGTCTGCTCCACACCTGCTTTCAGGAGGACAGAAACAGAAGCTTGCGATAGCGGGTATCCTGGCTATGGATCCGGAGTGTTTTATTCTTGACGAAGCAACATCAATGCTTGATCCGTCAGCGAGAAAAGATTTTATTGCTCTTGTGACTTCACTTGTTAAGGAAAGAAACATGACTGTGATAAACATCACTCATGATATGGAAGAAGCAGTCCTGTCAGATCACGTGTATATCATGTCCGAAGGAACAATAGTAAGACATGGACACCCTGCGGAAGTATTTGATGATATTGATCTTCTCAAAGCACAGGGACTGGATGTACCTGTTCATATGGATATAGCTCAGAAAGTTTCGGATCTGACAGGGAGAGCGAGAACTCCTTTGGCAGACTTTACAAGAGAAGGTGCGGCGGAAGATATCATCCGCATGTGCAAAGGAATATCCTGTCTGAAAACAACTGAAGGTGACAGTACAGGTAAATACAATGGCAGAGTCTGTGAAGAGAAAACACATGAGACTGTTCTTGATGTTTCAGAATTAAGTTATACATATTCACGGGATACTGTTTTTGCCAATGACGCACTTTCCGAAGTCAGTATGAGTATCAGAAGAGGAGAACTATTCGGCGTGATCGGTCAGACAGGTTCCGGCAAGTCTACGCTTGTGCAGCATTTCAACGGACTTATTAAGCCGCAGTCAGGCAAAGTGACCGTGCTTGGATTTGATACTTCAAGGAAAGACGGTATAAGAGAGATAAGAAAGCACGCAGGATTATTGTTTCAATACCCGGAACATCAGCTTTTCGAAGAAACCGTATATAAAGATATTGCGTTTGGACCTAAATGTCTGGGTATGGACGAAGACAGTATACATGCATCTGTTATGAATGCTTTGGAAATCGTTGGGTTAGGAGAAGAGTATGCTTCGAAGTCACCTTTCGAACTATCGGGCGGACAGAAAAGAAGAGTGGCTATTGCGGGTATCATAGCGATGGAACCCGAGATACTTATTCTTGATGAACCTGCTGCGGGACTTGATCCAGCGGGCAGAGAAGATATTCTTCGGTTTGTGAATGATCTTGCAGATTCAGGCACTACTGTTGTTCTGGTTTCTCATAATATGGACGATATCGCTAAAATGGCGGACCGGGTACTAGTTCTAAAGGGCGGGAAAGTGATGAGTTGTACATCACCTGAAGAACTGTTTTCGGAAAATGATGTTTCAGAGTTTGGGATATCTCTGCCGGTCATTACGGAATTTATGATGTTTATGCGCAGTTTCGTTCCCGGGCTTGATGTATCAGGATTTACAGCGGATGCTTGTGCTGAATCTATCGTATCGGTGCTGTCTGACGGGAAGGTGGTGTCTGCATGAAGGATATAACACTGGGCAGATACTATCCGGGTGATTCGATAGTTCACAGAATGGATGCCAGGTTCAAGTTTTTTATTTCTATAGCTATGATGATCGGGATATTCTTTCTGACGGGGGTACTGCCTTTTGCCGTATATGCGATATTCCTGATGGTGTTGATAATTCTTACAAGAATACCGCTGAAGCAGATATTTCTGTCGTTGAAACCTATACTTTTTATAATAGTGTTTGCTTTCGTGATAAATCTGTTTTCTTATCAGGGCACAGAACTATGGTCGCTGGGAAGACTGACGATTACATATGAAGGTTTGTATTCAGGCCTGCGGATGGCTGCGAGATTGTCACTTCTTATAATCACCAGCTCGGTTTTCCTAACGCTTACAACAACACCTTTGAATGTTGCCGATGCTATGGAAAGCATAATGAAACCTTTGCAGAAAATCGGATTTCCCGCACACGAGATATCTATGATGATGTCTATCGCACTTAGATTTGTTCCTAATTTGATGGAGGAGACAGATAAAATTATGAAAGCTCAGTCATCCAGAGGGGCGAAATATGATACCGGAGGTGTTGTTGCACGAGCAAGAGGACTGGTATCTATATTGGTGCCGTTATTTGTCAGCTGTTTCAGAAGAGCTGAAGAACTTGCGATCGCAATGGAAGCGAGATGTTACAACGGTGCGCAGGGACGGACTAAACTGAATGTGATGAAGGCTGTCAGGCCGGATTATATTATGACCGGCGTATGCCTGCTTGTGCTTGCAGTTGTTCTTTTCCTTGAGTTTGTAAGGTTCTGATCATGAGAAATATCGCTTTGCTGATCGAATATGACGGGATCGGATTTCATGGATGGCAAAGCCAGAAAGACCTGAGAAATGTTCAGGATGAGTTAGCAGGGGCGATACAGAAGATAACGGGGGATAGACCGGTAGTTACAGGATGCAGCAGGACGGATGCAGGTGTCCATGCAAAGGGTCATGTGTCAAATTTTAAATCCGATATCCGGGTCCCTGTCGACAAGATCCCTATAGCATTGAACAGCAAGCTTCCTGATGATATTTCTGTCCTCAAAGCTCTGGAGGTAAGTGATTCTTTTCATGCCAGGTTTGATGCAGTAGGCAAGGAGTACAGGTATAGGATCATATTCGGGCAGTCGCGACCTTCGCTGGACAGGAACAGGGCTTATTATTCCGGATCCGGGCTTGATATACCTACGATGCAGAAAGCAACCGGGTCTTTAGTCGGCACACACGATTTTAAAGCATTCATGGCAAGCGGAAGTGAAGTCAAAACTACCATACGGACAATATATGCATTGGATGTCGTATCTGTTGAAAACGGAGTGGATATCCTGGTCAAAGGCGATGGATTTCTTTACAATATGGTTCGAATAATAGCCGGTACCCTGTTCTATGTTGGTAACGGAAGATTCAGAGCGGAAGATGTTTCCGGGATGATCGAATCGGGTGACAGGAGAAATACCGGTAAGACATTACCTGCATATGGTCTTTATCTTGAAAAGGTCTTTTACAGTGACGGGTTATTTGGATATAATATTTGAGAATGCAGCTGAGGGCTGCAGAAGGTGGAGTGTTATGACCAGTAAGTGGAACAACAGAACGAATATGACCATGCTTACCGATTTCTATGAACTCACCATGTCGGGCGGATATTTTCAGAATAAGGTACACGAGGATATAGCATACTTTGATATGTTTTTTCGGGATGTACCTGAAAAGGGCGGATTCGCTATCATGGCAGGAGTGGAACAGCTCGTAGACTATCTTGAAGCCCTCGAATTTACAGATGATGATATTGCTTTTTTAAGGGATAAATACGGATTCAGGGAAGATTTTCTGGAATATCTTTCCGGTATGAAATTTGCTTGTGATGTTATGGCTGTTCCGGAGGGGACACCGATCTTCCCGGGTGAACCGATCGTTAAGGTCAGAGGACCGGTCCTTCAAGCCCAGATGATAGAGACGATGATACTTCTTACTGTCAATCATCAGAGTCTTATAGCGACTAAAGCTGCCAGGATCGTAAAGGCTGCGAAGGGCAGAAGTGTAATGGAGTTCGGCGCAAGGCGCGCTCAGGGGTATGACGGAGCTGTGCTTGGCGCACGTGCTGCTTATATCGGCGGTGTGAAGGGGACATCATGCACGATAAGCGGGCAGCAGTTCGATATACCGCTTTCAGGAACGATGGCTCACAGCTGGGTTCAGTTTTTCGACAATGAATATGAAGCATTCAAAGCGTACGCGATGATGTATCCGGAAAACACTGTGCTTCTGGTCGACACATATAATGTATTGAGATCAGGTGTACCCAATGCGATAAGGGTCGATAGGGAGATACTCCGGCCGATGGGGAAGAAACTTAAAGGTGTGCGTATCGACAGCGGTGACCTGACTTATCTTTCTGTTCAGACCCGGAAAATGCTCGACGAAGCCGGACTGAATGATACTGCGATAATAGCCAGCAATGCTCTGGATGAATACATTATAAGGGATCTGAGGCATCAGGGTGCGTCGATCGATGCTTTTGGCGTCGGCGAAAGGCTTATAACATCCAGAGAAGAGCCTGTTTTCGGAGGTGTATATAAACTTTCCGGGATCGAGAGGGATGGGGAGCTTATTCCTAAAATGAAGATATCTGAGAACCCCGGTAAAATAACAAATCCGGGCAACAAGGAGCTTTGGAGGCTGTATGACAGGACGACGGGCATAGCGATCGCCGATGTCATCACTCTTGCGGATGAGATCATAGATGACAGTAAGCCATATGACCTGTTCGATCCGGAGCATACATGGAAGCGAAAATTAGCTGAGAACTTTGAAGCCAGAAGACTTCTTGAGCCTGTTTTCCGCAATGGGATCAATGTACATAAGAAGAAATCAGTGCATGAAATAAGGGATTACTGTAAAGTTGAGACAGACAGATTATGGGATACAGTGAAGAGATTCGAGAACCCTCAGACATACTATGTGGATCTCTCACAGAAGCTTTGGGATCTTAAAGATGGTATACTCAGATCATTTAACCGGAATTGATATTGAATTGGAGGTAATATGGAATTTCTTGGATTCCTTCTGGATGGAGTAAAAGCGTTGAATTACCAGCAGGTTCTGATGTGGATCATCGGAGCCGGTCTGATTTTTCTGGCGATCAAGAAGGATTACGAACCTGCGCTGCTTCTTCCGATCGGATTCGGAGCGATACTGGTAAATATACCTTTATCGAGCATGGTAGATCAGAACGTTCCGGGCTATGGTGTTGTTGAAGGGATAATAGATTTTCTCTTCAATAAAGGCATCGCGACAGAATTGTTTCCACTTGTATTGTTTGTCGGAATAGGAGCTATGATCGACTTCGGACCGCTTCTTTCAAATCCGAAGATGCTGTTTTTCGGGGCAGCTGCTCAGTTTGGTATATTCGGTACTCTGCTCCTTGCCGTTGCTCTTGGATTTGATTTAAAAGACGCCGCCTCGATCGGTATAATCGGAGCTGCGGACGGCCCGACTTCGATATATGTAGCAAATTTCTTCCAGAGTAAATATGTTGGCCCGATAATGGTAGCAGCTTACTCGTATATGTCACTTGTTCCTATAATCCAGCCTTTTGCGATAAAACTAGTTACAACTAAGAAAGAACGCATGATCAGGATGCCGTATAAGCCGAAACAAGTTTCGAAGACAACAAGGATCCTTTTCCCGATAGGTGTCTCTCTGATAGCCGGATTGATAGCACCGTCTTCTTTGTCGCTTATAGGGATGCTGATGTTCGGTAATCTGATACGTGAGAGTGGTGTTCTTAATTCTCTGTCCAAGACGGCACAGTCTGAGCTTGCTAACCTCGTGACTCTATTTCTTGGCATCACTATCGCCTCTAAGATGCAGGCAGCGGATTTTATTACTATCGAAACTTTGGTGATAATCGGTCTTGGCCTTGTGGCCTTCATTTTCGATACGGTATTCGGAGTTTTCTTTGTGAAATTCCTGAACCTGTTTACTAAGAACAAAATGAATCCCATGGTGGGAGCTGCGGGGATATCGGCGTTCCCAATGTCCGCGAGAGTTATACATAAGATGGGACTGAAGGAAGATCCTCAGAATTTTCTGCTTATGCATACTGTAGGTGCTAATGTCGCAGGTCAGATAGCCTCTGTAATAGCGGGCGGACTGATAATTTATCTGATCAAGTAAGGATCAAGTAAGGAAGGGGTACCATTATGTTTGGCAAAATGGATATGGTCGATTTTATAGAAGCACTAAAGGTCATGGGGAAAGGGATGCTGGGTATATTTATTGCCTTGACTATAGTGTATCTTTTTGTTTTACTTTTAACTAAAGCTTTTCCTGCTGATAAGGAAAACGCGGATACAGAAAACTGATTGAAAGAGAGATATGGATATGATCAAGATCGAAATGGAAAACGGCGGGGTTATCAAACTGGAGCTTTATCCGGAGCATGCACCGATTACAGTAGAGAATTTTACCAAGCTCGTTAAGGAAGGCTTTTATGACGGTCTCGTCTTTCACAGAGTAATCAAGGGGTTTATGATCCAGGGCGGATGTCCGCAAGGTAAAGGGACAGGCGGTCCGGGGTATAGTATCAAAGGTGAGTTCAGGATCAATGGTGTTGATAACAAGCTGAAACATACAAGAGGAGTTATTTCCATGGCGCGGTCACAGGCTCCTGATTCTGCCGGTTCTCAGTTTTTCATAATGCATGAGGATTCACCGCATCTCGACGGGCAGTACGCTGCTTTCGGAAGAGTTGTCGAGGGGATAGATATAATCGATGATATCGCTGCTGTTAAAACCGACTTTTCTGACAGACCCTATGCTGAGCAAAGGATGAAGAAAGTAATTTATTACGATAAAGCGGAGCAGGAGTAAAGAATTTGTCTGAAAGAGTTAAACTGGCGGCGCATACTGCAGCTAAATATGACCAGGGGCATCTTGACAGATTCCTGAAGCCATACCACAAGGCTGAAAGTGATTTCCTTGCGCGTGATATACTGTCTCTGGACATGGGTAACATCAACAAGACGTATAACAGTATTATCAAAGCCGGAAAGTCGGAAGATGCCGATTTCTTACTCGAACCACCTGAAGTCATGGTGAAGTATGAGGTTTCTGAAGCAGAGCTAAGAGAGCTTAGTGACACCGGATCGAAGTTCATTGCAGAGGGCAGGTTCGCAGCAGTAACGATGGCAGGTGGTCAGGGTACACGACTTGGGCATGATGGACCGAAGGGTACTTTCGTACTACCGTTGAAAGAACCGAGATCTCTGTTCCAAATCCAATGTGAGGGATTGAAACGTGTTGGAGATATGGCCGGAAATCAGATACCATGGTTTATCATGACCAGCCGGGGGAATCACGAGGCTACTGTTGATTTTTTCCGTGAAAACTCATACTTTGGATACGATAAGAATCTAGTGAGATTTTTCTCTCAGAATGAAGTGCCTGTTGTTGACCTTAATGGCAAATTGCTGGTTCGTGACAACTGCATCGTCAGAGCTCCTGACGGAAACGGAGGGATATTTGCCGCGCTTGCCTCTTCGGGGAATCTGGAAATAATGGAGAGATCAGGGGTGGAGAAGGTCTTTGTCTGCGGTATAGACAACGCGCTTATCAGAATGGCCGATCCGGTGTTTCTTGGTTATGCGATCAGGAATGGAAAGCAGTTGACGAGCAAGTCGGTTCTGAAGAGAAGCTTTGATGAGAAAGCGGGAGTTTTCGTAAGAAGAAACGGTAAACCTTATTATATCGAGTATACAGAGATCCCGGAAGATAAGGCCGCTGCAACTGACCGGAACGGAAATTTACTATTCGGTGACATTGGCATAGTAGCATATGTTTATGATACTGCACTTCTAAAGAATCTTGCTGATAAACCGCTGCCGTATCATTCCGCAATCAAGAAGATCCCTTTCTGCATGCCTGACGGTACTCTTATAGAGCCCGATAAGCCTAATGCTGTGAAATTTGAAAGCTTTATTTTCGATTCGTTTGATTATGTTGATGATATCGCTGTAATGCGTGCGGACAGATCAGAGGAGTTCGCACCTATCAAGAACAGGACCGGAGAAGACAGCCCGGAGGTGCTTGCGGGCAGATCTCTGTTATGAAACTGTAACTAAAATATCATTTGTTAACACAATATGAATAAAGTATAATAACTTTTGATACATCAGATAAATCTATGATGATGAGGAGTTCGTTATGCAGTTAAATGAGATCGAAGACCTGATAATGAACCTGAAGGGTGTGCTGAATTGCAGAATAACAGAGGATGAAGATAATTCTGTAAGAGAAGTACATATCGTTGCCGATGAATCAAGAGGAGCTAAACAGATATCCAGGGACGTACAATCTGTTTTTTCTGCTACATATGGGATCTCTCTGGATTATAAGAAGATCAGTATTGCTCAGATCAGAGGCAAACTCAAGGAACAGAACAGCAGTAAACTCAAGGTCAGGAATTTCGAGCGGAACATATCCAGATCGAAGTGCCATGTTCGGGTCATTCTTGAGAAGGACGG
>Ga0172377_10002878_pt1 | contig 17661 bp, 10 predicted proteins | sample Pumphouse3metaG_FD_119749 | JGI IMG/M metagenome (GOLD analysis project Ga0172377, IMG submission 119749) | Leachate microbial communities from a municipal landfill in Southern Ontario, Canada - Pumphouse #3 metaG | ecosystem: Engineered > Solid waste > Landfill > Unclassified | place: Canada...
AATTACAGACGGCTTTATTAAGAATAATCCCACATTCGTGCTTCTGCTCGGAATGTGCCCAACTCTTGCCACCACAACTTCCGCAGTCAACGGATTGAGTATGGGGCTTGCTACGCTTTTCGTGCTGGTTCTTTCCAACATCGCCATATCTCTGACCGCCCCTCACATTCCGGACAAGGTCCACATCCCTGCCTATATCGTGATCATAGCCACGTTCGTGACTGTGCTTCAGTTTCTTATGCAGGCTTACACGCCGGCTATGTACGAGACGCTCGGACTCTTTATCCCTCTAATCGTCGTGAACTGTATCATTCTCGGCCGCGCTGAGGCTTTCGCCAACAAGAACGGTGTCGGTGATTCCGCTTTGGACGGTATCGGAGTGGGCCTCGGCTTCACTCTCTCGCTCACTGTTCTCGGTATGGTCCGCGAAATTCTGGGCAGCGGCTCCATCTTCGGATGGAAATTCATCACGGGAGACGGCATTCTGGCCTTCGTTATGGCCCCTGGTGCGTTCCTTTGTCTGGGGTATCTGATGGTTCTGTTCAACAAGTTTGTTAAAAAAGGGTAGAATATGGAATATCTTTTAATTATAATTTCGGCGATATTCGTCAACAATATCGTTCTCGCCCAGTTCTTGGGAATATGCCCGTTCCTGGGTGTGTCCAAAAAGCTTTCCACCGCCGCCGGTATGTCTGCTGCCGTATGCTTCGTGATCACGCTTGCGACAATTGTCACATTCCTGCTGAACAAGTACGTGCTTGTCAGTTTCGGACTTGAATTCCTTCAGACCATCGCCTTCATCCTCGTGATTGCGGCCTTGGTTCAGATGGTAGAGATAGTGCTCAAGAAGACCAGCCCTTCGCTCTATCAGGCATTGGGTATATACCTTCCGTTGATCACCACCAACTGCACCGTTCTCGGTGTGGCCATCACCGTGGTCACCAAGGAGTTTACCTTCGGTATGGACGCGCATCTTCTCAATTTGGGAGAGGCGACTGTCTATGCTTTCGCCACGGCTCTGGGTTACGGCCTCGCTATGGTTCTGTTTGCGGGTCTTCGCGAGCATCTTGAGCTGAATGATGTGCCTAAGCCGTTCAGGGGAGTCCCTATAGCTCTGGTCACTGTGAGCATCCTCGCGATGGCGTTTATGGGCTTCTCAGGTCTTGTGTAGCCATCTTTTGTACTATATGTATGATTTTTTACTATATTTGCGTTAATATATAAAGATTACATTATTTATGAAAAAAGTAATTATTATGGTTATCGCCCTTGTAGGGCTGTCATTTGTTGCCTCTGCTCAGCCTAAGGCAATCGGAGGTCGTGTGGGTTACAGTTTCGAGGCTTCTTACGAGCATTACATCGGCAACCCTAATTTTCTTGAGGTGAATGCCGGCGTTTTCGATTTTACAGATCCTGGATTCAGACTTACGGGTACATATAACTGGATTTTCGCACAACCTGCGTGGACGTCACAGGGCAATTGGTCTTGGTATGCTGGTCCGGGCGTCTCATTGGGAACCGCTTACTACAATTCTGACGACAGATTCTTTTTCGGCATCGTAGGTCAGGTCGGCCTTGAGTACGAGTTCGACTTCCCTCTACAACTTTCAGCTGACATCCGTCCTGTTTTCGGAATCTGCGACGGTGAGTTCTACGGTGACGGCCTCTCTTACGGATTCTTCCCGACCATCAGCGTCCGTTACTGTTTTTAGCAGAACTGAATTATCGACACAACTAAGCGCTTCCTTTCACGAGGGAGCGTTTTTTTGTCCTACGACATCTCATCCGTGCCGAGTCATTTACCTTATTACCTGTCCGTTGACCCGATTGTTCTCGAAAGAGCAAGCAGCTGTCAGCACGAGCCAAAAAGCGGACAATAAGAAAAACTGATTAAGAAACCACCTTAAATGAAAACAAATCACTACCTTTATACTGTTATGGTAAAAAGTAAATATGATTCCGGGATTAATATTATCGGCAGTATCCCTGACACCGCCGAGATGATAAACTATATTAATTCCCAATCTGCTCATACGGTGGACAATGGTTTTAGATTCCGCTCCGAGAAATCCACAAAAAGATTTGTCGCTGCAATAAGTGCGCACATTCTGCGATTCCACAGTTCAAAGCACAGGCGACTGTTTATGAGTGCTTTAGCATCAGAAGAGTTCTCTTTACCAAATAAGTACCTGATAGTATTCTGGCAACTTACCTACTCAAACCTTTTGTTCAGAAGAATTACGGAAGAAGTGTTTATGAAGGCTGTCTATCAGGGGAGATCGGCATTAGCCTCAGACGAGGTACTGAGTTTCCTTCACTTTCTCAAGGAGACTGAGAAGACATCAATCAATTGGAGTGAGATGACGTTGAAAATACTAAGCTCCAAATATCTTACATTATTAAAGAAATTAGGCCTTGCTGAAGGAACTGTTCGCAAGCAAATCATCCACCCGATCATACCCAACGAGCTATTTGTCTATTTCATCAGGTGGACCCAAGCGGTTTGTCCGGAAGATAGGACACTCCTTAATCCATTTATTAAGTTCGGTTTTTGCGACAATGATTCCCTGATTACGAGACTAAAGAAAGTTGACAATATTTCCTATTGGGACATAACTCAGATAGGAACAGACATAACCATTGACATAAAAGACGATGACCAGTAATTACAGCACCGAGCATAATCGTTTGTTTGAGAGTCTTGACTTAGCCTTAAAACGAGATTTGTCGCAACTCTCAACAGAAGCGAACGGTGGCCGGAGCATTCTTTTTGTTTATCCTCCGGCAGACGAAGACAAATATCTGACAGAAGCAAAGACCAGATTAAGTGAAAGATGTACCTTCCTTGATTTGCGTAAACTGTTCACCGAGTTTGTAGACAGCTATGGCTTGGAGAAATTCTGCGAGTTTTACAATCAGGACGGTACAGACATCTTCAAAAGCGAAGACTACGATGACACATTCGTGAGTTTTATTGTAAAAAAGATAAAAGGTGTTATTGATTCGAAAAGGATTCCTGCATTAATCCGCACAGGCAGCATCTACGGCATGGACTTCTCGAATATAGACTATATGGAAAGTCCTGTTGTGATGCATTCATCCTATCCATTAATTGTCTTCTATCCCGCCGCTGTCAAATCTGATGGCAACATTCTATTCCTTGGCCGCCAAGTTGCTTCGAAATACCGTTGTGTCGTTATTAAATAACAATCCTCTTTATGACAAAAGTTAAAGATATACTATCCATCTCACTTGAGAATGAAATTACCAGTGTTGTTGACATCAACTCAAAAGGACAAGATGAAGATGCTAAGATAAGCGAACTTAATGAGTTCATTCTTACGGAGAGTCTGGCAAAACATCTCACCGATTTTTGTGATCACTTCTGTTCTGACACAAAGCAACCGGGAGTATGGCTTAGCGGCTTCTACGGTTCCGGGAAGTCTTTTTTTGCCAAGATTCTTGGCTATTTGTTGGAAAACCCGACTTGGAAAGGCACTTCAGTAAGGGACCGTTTTTCTCCTAAACTGGACGGATTGTCAAATGCCTCATTGTTACAGAACGACATTGATGAACTGATGAAGACGCACAATCACGTGGTAAAGTTCGATGCTGCAAAAAACACCAGTAAGAATGGCGTTAGTTTTATGCTGATGTCCAATTTCCTCCGTTCTTTGGGGTTGCTGGGGACTAGAATCGGCCTTTGGGAATATGATATGATTAACAATGGTACTTACAGTGAATTTTGCGATCGCGTAATGGAAACCGAGGGGGAAACTTGGAATTTTCTGAAAGCTGACAGGTCAAAAGCCTTCAAAATCCTGAGAAAGACACTTACAGATTGGAACTACACTGAGAAGGAATTCGATGAGACTCTTAAAGACTATGAACAGCACATCTCCACTTACGATGCCGACAAATTGGCAAGCGACTTAGGTAAATACATTGAAAACAATCCTGATATTCACATTGTGTTTCTGCTTGATGAAATCAGTGAGGCAATTAACCAAAAGAAAATTCACATTGACGAACTTGAAGGAATGGCGGAAGCACTTTGGACTTTTGGCAACAAAGTCTGGACTATTGCTATTGCTCAATTGCAACTGGACGATGTCATTAATGACGCTAACGTCAATCAGAACGCAGTTACCAAGTTGATAGACAGGTTCAAAAACGGGATTAACATAGATGCTGAAGAAGTTGACACGATTATTCGCCGTCGCCTGCTTGCCAAGAATGAGGAAGGAAAGAGTAGACTCACTGACTATTATAACAAAAAGAGTGGTCCTATAGGAGATTGTACGAACATCGGAGGTGGGCTGAAAAGGACTTCCGACCCAACACTTTTCTCCGATTATTATCCTTTTTATGAGTATCAGTTCAAAATGCTGCAGTATTTCCTTTTCGGAAACCGTAAATTGGTGAAGACCCAGGTCGGCACGCGCGGAATGCTCATTTCCACATTCGACGTGTTAAAGAAGGAGGCTATGAGAGATGCTGAACTGTACAAGACAGTGAATTCCGTACAACTTTGTAATCAGGCAGAAGAGAACATTGATCCGACTCTTGCCAATCGCTACAATCAGGCTGAAGACATCATTAAAAATGAAACTCTCCATTATGTCCATGGCATGGCATTGTTGAAAGTCATTCATTTTCTTGCAGGTGCCGAGGTTATCAACACTACAGTTGAAAATATAACAAAATCCTTCATCAGCGACGTTGACGATTATTATGACGTGCTTGCCGATGTAAAGAAAGCTTTGAACATTCTTGTCGACAATCGCGTGTTGATCTTTTCTTCAGGACAGTACCGCATCACAAGTGAGACGGAACTGCGCATACTGGACAAAAAGAAAAAAATCGAAGAGGAAATTCCTTCATATAAAATTAACGCGACAGCATCCAAAGAATTGCAAAGGATGCAATTCGTTAAATCAATGCAGAATACGGACGTCGGCGGACTTAAAGCTGAATTCTATGTCGGCATTCGAGACGGAGAGAGTTTTGCTAATGCCGGTATGGATTCGATGAAGATTCTTCTTTCAGGTTTGTTTCAAGTCTCGCCATCTTTTAACGAGTATGTGGAGTCCATAAAAGAAAGCACTCAGACAAGTAAAGGAGAAATGAACATCATACCGGTGTCAGAGTATAATGACCGTATTTTTAGTCTTGAAAGAGATCTTATTAGCATTGAGTATATTGAAAATGACACGGCGTACACTCCGGAAGAGAAAAAAGTGATAGCGAATCTTACAGACACAAAAGAAGACAAACACAATAATCTTGTCGAACTGATACGAAAAGCATATACGGAAGGACAGTTGGTTTACTGTTACAACACCTACAATTTGTCTCCCGAGAAAGTCTCAGTGCAGATTAATGAGCTTCAAAACAAGATGTACGACAACATCTTTACTCGCAGGCTGTCAGGATCGCTTACTGACGACCTTGCAAGAAAGGTTATCACTATGCGTGACAACCAACTGACAAATCTCTTTGGTAGCAGTCCGGATTTTACTTTCTTCGATTCCACAGGCAAATTCATCGGTGGCAATTTAAGCGTGGTTACTGAGATTACTGATTTGTCAAAGTCCTACATCACCGGGGCTGATTTGGAGAAACGTTTGCAGGCTCCTCCTACAGGCTTTACATTCGGTACGATAGTGGCCGCTGTAGCAGCGCTGTTTCGGGGCAACAAAATGATCATTAAATTTAATGGTAGCGAATATCATTCTTACAAAGAAAGTGGTGCTGAAGATGTCTTTTCATCTACCAAGAACTTCAGCAAGTCATCGTTCAAGTCAGTTACGGAAGTCCTGACTTACAATGAACATCAGGAAATCGCTGACACGCTGAAAGAAGACTGCCATTACAATCAATGGACTAACGGTAAGATTAGTTATCAGATGAACGATTTTGAGCTTGTGGATGCAATCCGCACCCTTTCTATGAGAGTCCGTGATTCAGTGAGCAACATAATAATGGGCGACAATGAGAAAGAGCGTCTTTTTCAGGATTCGGTCAAGGCCTACAAGAACTTAGCTGATTATGTGGGGACTGTTACGGACATAAACTACATCAATACTGCCAAAAGGTTTCTTAATGAAATCAACAACAAAGCATTTGTCTCTGATGTCGGTAATGTGGATAAGGACATCAACTTCATTAATAATAATTTTTCCGCCATTAAAAATCAGCAGAGATATTTCCTTGACGTTGAGAAGGAACTGACATTGTCAAACATAGACACTTCCGCATTCCGTCCGATGAAAGACGATTTTGACGCTAAGTGTAGAGAGAACCTTGTGAGCAACTTTACGATAATGAAAGGTGTAACCCAAAAATTGAGCGACTACTATCACGACTTAATGAAGCGAGCCTCAGACGACATAAAGAAGCATTATCTTAAAATTATTGACCGCTTGGAAGATTTCTTACTAGAACTTGAACATTACGACCGAGAGTGGAACGAAGAACTATTCAGAAAAGCGAAGGATTTGGAGCAGCAATGCAAGAAAATGATAAATATCAAGGTGGAACTTGGCAATTATGCTGTTGATGACAAATCATCAGGCCTGGCTTTGCACGACATTGTGAACAATATTAAACTTTCAAGTAGCCACTTTACGGAGATAGACGTTTGGGAATCGCTTATTCGGAAGTCAAAGCCCAATCCGGCGGTGAGCGGACCTGTCCCGACAGCCCCGAATCCGCTTACGAGTTCCACCACTGAACCGCAAGTGGTAAAGATGCGTGACAAAATGCCGCACGGACAAAAGAAGGCCGGCGACTATCGTGATTGGCTGAAAAGTCAGTTAGCCTTGACGAATAGTTTGAAAGAAGATGACATTATTAACTTTGATGAATGATTAAGAAGATGGAAGGGAAGAAAACACAAGACATTCAAGACTATCTGTATGCGATTTTGTCCAAGAAAGAATCTGACGACTTAGAGTTCAAAAGTGCTGCGGGCGGTTTCCCGGGTAGTTTCTGGGACACGTATTCCGCATTCGCAAACACAGACGGAGGTACGATTATCTTAGGAGTTTCCGAGAAAAAAAACGGCATGAGCTTGGACAATCTTACAGATGAGCTGATAGAAAAATACCAAAAAGACTTTTGGAGTAACGTTAACAATCGCTCAACAATAAGCTGCAATCTTCTTGCAAGCAATGACGTAATCGTGGGAGACTACGATGGCAGCAAAATGCTATTGTTTTACATTCCGAGAGCAACTGCGGAACAACGTCCGGTGTATAGGACTACCCAACCTTACAACGGAACATTCAAGCGTAATTTCGAAGGAGACTACAAATGCACTCAAAAAGAGGTCCAGCGTATGTTCGCTGATGCCGCTTACTCTTCAATGCCTGAAGATAGCAGAATCCTAAAGAATTATTCATTGGACGATTTGGACAAAGAGTCATTGGATCAATATCGTCAGTTATTCCGGACTGCCAAGCCTGACCATCCCTGGCTGGCGCTGAATAATGTGGACCTCCTGAAAAAATTAGGGGGATACAGAACTGATCGGCAGACTAAAGAAGAAGGTTTCACATTGGCAGCCCTTCTTATGTTTGGAAAATATGAATCGATAACTGATGTAGGCTGCGCTCCTGATTTCTTCCCTGACTATAGAGAGAGGCTCACAGACGACCCCGATGTCAGATGGACAAACCGTATATGTCCCGATGGGACTTGGGAAGTTAACCTTTTTCAATTTTACAGAAAAGTGCTGCCGCGTCTGCAGGCAGTTCTGCAGAACCCATTTCAGCTGAAAGACAACATACGCAGAGACGACACGTCCGCTCGCGTTAGCGTAAGGGAAGCGCTTGTCAATCTTTGTATTCATGCCGACTATTCAGAGAACGCTTCGCTTGTTGTCCTCCACGAAAAGAATCGGTTTGTCTTTTCAAATCCGGGGACACTGCTAATCTCAAAGGAGCAATTTTTCCGCGGAGGTGAGAGTATTTGCCGAAACAAGTCACTTCAAAAAATGTTTATGATGCTTGGCTCAGCTGAGAAAGCAGAAAGCGGAATCGACAAGATAATGAGCGGATGGAAAGAGGCGAACTGGCGCTCACCGGTAATAGACGAAAGTGTTCGGCCTGACAAAATTGTCCTTACTATGCCGATGGAATCATTGATTGACGATGTGGTCAAGGGGAAACTTATTTCTCAATTCGGGAATAACATTATGACTATTTCTCACGACAAACTAATGACTTTAGCCTTGGCTAGTACAGAAGGATTCGTTACCAATGAAAGATTGCGATTTGCGCTGCGTATGCACAAACAAGACATCACTGATATGCTGAAAGTTATGTGTCTGAACAATTTGTTGGTTTCTTCCGGTCACGGACGCGGCACAAAATATCGGCTTCCCGAAAGTAAGGAAAGAAGCTCGGATGCTAATATGGCAAGCTCGGATGCTAATATGGCAAGCTCGGATGCTAATATGGCAAGCTCGGATGCTAATATGGCAAGCTGCTGCAAAAAGAGAATGTCTCGTGAGGAACTCGATAGTGTTATTGTTAAGAAATGTGTTGACTGGATGTCGTTGGACAGTTTGGCGGAGGCCATAAACCGCAATGTTAAATATCTCAGAGGTTCCATTCTTCCACAGATGATAGCTGAAGAGAAAATTGAAATGCTTTATCCCGGAACTCCTACGCATCCCAATCAGAAATATAAGACTAAAAAATAGTCAATATGAAATTACTGAATCACGTGCAGCTGATACGCGTCAAAATTGAACAATCGCTCGACAACCGATTCTCTCGTATGGGATTCAAGGCTGGCGAAGAGTTGGATTCGGGCATCGACAATGCTCAAATCAGTGAACGTCGAAATTACGTTCGGAACATTATCGCTATTCACGAGAAGTCCTTGAACAATTACGTTGAGGCTCGCAAGGAGGCTCTGAATGAATGTGTGTTCACACTTTACAACAGGCTTGCGGCAATCAAGGTGATGGAGGCCCGAGAGATTTTTCCGGAGGTGATCCGCACACGAGCGGAGAACGGAAATTTGTCTTTTGCCCACAACGCTTGGCTGGAAAATCATCCGGAGGAAAGGGATGCAGAACGTATGGGACTGAAGCATTTCCTGCTTGAGAAATTTGAGGAACTCGGGGAGACCATTCCGCTCTATCGCAGCGACTACCCATACTCCTTGATGCCCACTGCCGATGACCTCCACGAGATTCTTTCTGATTTCAATGCCATTGAGGAAGACCCGGATGTGGGCGGAGATATATGGTTGGGTGATGACATTCTCGGCTGGCAGTATGAAAACTTCAACACGGCGGAGAAGTTGGCACTAAAGGCGAGTGGCGACAAAACGGAGTACGACAAGGTGTCGCTCCAAAGTCAGGTGTACACGCCCCGCTGGGTGGTAAAATTCTTGGTGGACAACAGTCTGGGCAAACTCTACTTGGAGATGTTCCCCGACAGTGACATAGTGAAACTTTGCGATGAAAAAGGCAATCTGAAATACCTGATCGCCAATGCCCCTGAAAAGAGTGTGCGCGACCCGAAACCGTTGGAGGAGCTGAAACTCATCGACCCGGCCTGCGGTAGCGGCAATTTCCTGATCTATGCTTTTACCTTGTTCTATGACCTCTATCTCAATCAGATAGATCAGTACGGCGCCGAATATGCACGCAGAGACATCCCGCGTCTAATCGTAGAGAACAATCTTTATGGTGTCGATCTTGATGAAAGGGCAGTGCAACTCACTCAAATAGCTATGATGATCAAGGCGCGGGAATTGGGAGGGCGTCGTGCTGACAAGCCGAGTAAGATAAATGTGGTGTCGTCTCATTTCAGCCTGCCGGACTACAAAGATGTGGAGATGGCTTTCTTGATGGATTCTAACTGGGACATCAGGCAGCGCGAAGTCATTGAGTCAATATGGAATGACCTGAGGAATGCTCATAAGTTCGGCTCTTTGGTAAGGGTGGAAGAAAAGCTTAAAGAGATGGTGCCTGCATCGGATCCGTCAGATCTGTTCAGAGAGGAACACGCTGAAGGAGACAAGGAATTCCTTGATGATGTGATGAATAAGCTTTACCGGCAGGTCCGGCAGGCCGTGGCGACTGAGTCTTCCGATTATTCGAAGTTACAGGTTAACAATGCTCTGTCTTTCTTGCAGATTATCAGTAACAAGTATGATGTGGCGGTGGCGAACCCGCCCTATACGGACAGCTCCAACTTCGGCAATGAACTGAAAGAGTTTGTGGACGAGAACTACAGTAAGCCTTACAAGGTGAACATCAATCTTTATGCGACGTTCATCAAGCGGTGCTGCGAGTTGACGGGGTGTGATGGAAAGATTGCTATGATTCATCCAATGACATTCATGTATATCAAGACATTTGAGGATACACGCAAATTTATATTGGATAACACGCACATCAATTTGTTTGTTGAGTACGGGCTGAGCAATTTGTTCGGGTCAATTATGGTTGACCCTGCCTTTTATGTACTTGACAAAACAAAAAGCATATCTAAATCTGTTTTTATTTCATTGGACCAATACACACGTACGCCACAAGAGAAGTTCAAGAAGAATTATTGCCTCACCGCATTAAAGAATATTGTGGCAGGAGACAAAGACAAACATGTTTATCGACTCCCGCAAGCCAAATTGAAAGAAATCAAGTCATGGCCTTTCATTTATTGGATTTCGGATGAATTTAGAGAGAAATTCAAAGGGCAAGTATTGGAACAAGTTGTTGGGACAAAGAAAGGAATGGATACATGCAATAACGAAAGATTTCTCCGTTTTTGGTGGGAGATAAATAAATCGTGCATCTCCGTCGATTATAAACATGATGGCAAAAAATGGGTAAGTTATGCCAAAGGTGGACCTTTTAATAAATGGTATGGAAATTTTTGGCTAACTGTAAACTGGATTAATGATGGTTATGACCTTAAACATTTTACAGACGACAAAGGAAAAACTTTACCAAATATCAGAAATGAAGAATTCTATTTTCATGAAGGTATAACTTATTCAGCAGCAGGTACTAAGGGAACGACATTTAGATATATGCCTAAAAACATGATAATAGATTCAGGTGGTCCAGGCATATATTTGTCGAAATTTAATGATATTTATTATATACTTGCTTTATTGAATTCAATTTTGGCAAAATATATATTTGATTGTTTGAATCCAACAGTAAACACGACACATGGAGATATAAGAAGAATTCCATTCATTATGCCTAATTCCAACTTTGAAGTGACATTATGTAATGCTGCAAAACAATGCGTTTCAATTAAAAGAAAAACAAATACCTATAGTATAATAGAGATTAATTATGCACAATCACCAATTACATCAACTAAAGAAATAAATGATTCTTTGCAGATTTATTATAATAAAGAAAATGCTTTATTAACTCAAATTCTTCTAAATGAAGCAATTGATAATAAAATAATATTCGATGTCTATGCCCTCACACCGCACGACCGCCAAATGGTTCTCGACAAGGAAGGCATTCCCGTCGGTGACCTCTCCGTCAGCCAGTCAGCCAAGGAATCCTATCAGCAATGGTTGGAAGGCAACACCGAGTTTCCTGCCAGCGAAGAGCTCAAGACACATATAGAAAACTTGGAAGTGAACGACGACCAGCCACAAGTCACCGACTTCGACACCCTCTATCAGAGCAACAACGGATGGGAGGAGTTTTGCAAAAAGCACAAGATGAACCCAATAGAAGTGTGGTACCAATTCAAGAATGCGGGCATACTACCCCCACAGCGCACCCACGACTTGGCCTTTGAACTGATAACCGACGTGATCCGCACCGTACTTGCAAAAGACGATGACGGCGTGATACCCTTGTCTGTGCGCATCGGCGAAGACACCCTAAGCGCCCGCATCGAACAAGAACTGAACGATCGCAGCTACAGTGCCGGACAAATATCACAACTCATCACCCTGTTGGGCGGCAACCTCGACACCTATCTGCGCGACCACTTCTTCCAGGAGTTGAGCGACTACCTCAACCTCTTCATGTATCTGCCCAAGACCCCATTCATCTGGCACCTCACCACAGGCAGCCACCACGCCTTAGATGTGTTCGTCAGCATCTACAAATGGAACCGCAACACCCTCACCCGCATCAAGAGCGTGTACGCCGCCAACCGTGACAGTCAGCTCCGCGACCGCCTCATGGTCTTGGAAGGTGGCGATGCGCAGCAGCAGATGGAAGCCGGAGAAGTGCGTGCCCGGATTGCGGAAATTACGGGATTCGTTGAGAGGATTGACGACCTGCTTGCCAGCGGCTACGACCCCAAACTTGATGACGGAGTGGGTAAAAACATCGCCCCATTGCAGCAGCGAGGCCTTCTCAGTTACGAAGTGCTCAACCCCGGCCAATTGAAGAAGTACTTGAAAGCGGATTGGTAGAAATGATTAATAGAGGAACACAAGGATTATGATAGACAAATGGTTTAATCAGGAAGTCAGTTCGATGTTGGCGGAGCATCAGCGCATTGTTATCACTGACAAACGGGGAGAAGGCAACTTCATGCTGAACTACCTTCCTTCCGAATTGACGATACTTTCCGCCGTTGACCCATTGGAGGAACTGCAAGCCCGTTACAGAGCTGAAAAAGACTTCAGCGACAAACCCGTAGTGTTCCACACTACTATGGGCAAAGATGGTATGAAATATTTTCTGGAATATGCGGAGACCGGCGGACTGATTGATCTTGACAATCTTGAGACTTACATCAGGAACAAGATCTGGGACCATCTGGGCAAGAATGTGAATCTCAGCAGACAAGAACTGATGCTCGCCGCTAAAGTCTGCCGGGGGAAAGACGAAAAATGGTGGATAAAGGTTGTCGACGGACTCGAGAGCCCTTTTGACTTGAACGCTTGTCTTATAGATTTCCTTTCTTCTCCGGACGATGCAAAGAGGGATATGGACAAGGACATTTGGAACGTGTTCCAATTCAAAGTTTACGAGTTGCTCAATATGACACCGACAGAGCAGCCGGCCTCGACATTGGCATCAGAAGTGATGAATGCGATATTCGACGGATTGATTGATGGCGACGTGAACGGGACCCTTATTAACGTCTACGATCAAATGACAGACAGTCAAAATCTAAGACCTGTATTCGAAAATTATCTAAGTCGTTATGTAATTCCAAAGGACAAATCTCCGTTTGAAGTGCATCCTGACCATCCTTTTAGATTCTACGATGAAGAAGTGACAAGGATGCTGAGCAAATCTCTAGAAAATCACAAGGCAATTGACACATTTGAGAATTACATTAACAACCGTCTTCAAAGAAAAGTTGCCGTGACCTACAAATCTTCCTGGCTGAAAGACCTGCGCACCATATTGACTTTCTCTACAAAAGGACTGAATGAAGTCGACACGTTAGAGAAATTCGCCTGTTACTATCGGGATAGTTTTACTGAAATGGACCTTGCTATGCGTAAGGTTTATGTAGCATGGCTCAATGAGAGAAAGACGTTGCAACCGATTCAGTACCTGTATGACCAGTATGAAAAAGAGCTGCTTGACAAGTGGTTCTCATTCTCCGGTCAGTATGTCTCCAATCAGCATGATTATCTAATCAAGGCATTGTCGGCACAGGGACGCATCGCGGTGATTGTCGGGGATGGACTGCGTCTTAGCATAGCGAAAGCTGTGGCGGACAATTATCCTGACAAATCTTTGATAATAAAAACGAACACCTTGTTCTCCTCCTTGCCCTCTGTCACAGATAATGGAATGAGCGCGCTTTATGGTTGCGAAGGCGTCACCGCTAATGCGCAAGAGAGAACGGATTGTTTGCGGAAAGCAATTCCTGAGGTCGCGGTCATCAACTCAGACGATCTCAACGACAGCGTCACAGCTGAAAAGCTTGTTTTAAAGTTCGGGGACATTGACCAGATAGGAGAAAAGAAACAATTGTCCGGTTTGAAAGACATTGATCATTATGAGGTTTTACTGATTGAGAAAATTCGGCAATTATTAAGAATGGGGTATGATAAGGTGATCCTAACCACCGATCACGGATTTGTTTTGACAGGTCTTCTTGACGATGCCGACAAGGTGCCTGTTCCAGACCAGCCTATTATGAAAGTGGAAGAACGCTATATCCTTTCCGAGACGCAGTCAACGGACAAGTTGCTTGTTGAAAGAAAAAGTGACTATAATGGCAGCCATTATCAGTATTATGCCAAAACAGATCACCCTTTCAGAACAACAGGCAGCTATGGCTATTCTCATGGTGGCTTCACGCCGCAGGAATGTGTCATACCGGCTTATGATTTTTCTCCTGTAAATGGAACTGAATCATTGAAGATAATCATTGTCAACAAAAAAGAATTGTCGGATGTGGCCGGTAGCTCTTTTAACGTTAGAATAAAAGCCGAAAATGATTTGTCTTCAAGCGTGTTTAAATCTGAAAGAAAGGTCAAAGTTCTTATTTTTGCGGGGACAAAGCAGGTGGCCTGTACGGCGATTCTAAAATTAGAAGCAGGGCATGTCATTGATGATATTGAATTCGATCTTGAAGGAGATGGCAAAGTCGTAGTCATTGATGCGGACAGTAAAGCGCAGCTTGACAGTGCGGCAATTAAGAAATCTTCAGCCAGGGATTTTGGGGAATTACTATAATTGGAAGTAGCTATGATAGAATTAGACAAGAAGTTACTAGACCTTTTCAAGGGTTATGTGGTAAGAAAGGATGTAGTGCGTAATGTCAAAGGTGGCGCAAATGTCCCGGTCTTCGTTTTGGAGTACCTTTTGGCGAATTCTTGCAGTACTGACAACGAAGACAAGATACAGGAAGGAATTGATAATGTGAAGCGTGTGCTCCGCGAACATTATGTCAATCCTGATGAGTCCAATTTGGTTCAGGCGAAGATTCGTGAGCAAGGCAGTTACAAGGTGATTGACAAAATCTCCGTGAGATTGGATCCGTCCAAAGACAAGTATTGGGCGGAATTGTCGAATCTGAACATTCGTGACGCCAACATATCGGAAGAATTGCTTGAGCAGCACGAGAAGATAATGATGGGCGGAATATGGGCCATCATTGATGTGGATTATGACACGACTCAAGTTATCGGAAGCAAGATATTTCCGTTTGTCATATCTAAGGTCCGCCCTATTCAGTTGTCGAATTTTGACGATAGAAAGATTCTCGCCGCCCGCAAGGAATTCAGCAATGAGGATTGGTTGAATGTCTTATTGAGAAGCGGTGGCTATGAACCGGAATCGGAGGGAATGACACATCGTATGAAGATGTTGCTGCTTAGCCGGTTTATTCCTTTAGTTGAGGCTAATTTCAACATGGCGGAATTAGGCCCGCGCAGTTCCGGGAAGTCTTTTGTGTTCAAAGAACTTTCGCCTTATTCTATGTTGGTCAGCGGGGGACAGGGGACTGCCGCGTCTTTGTTTGTGAACAATTCTTCCGGACAAATCGGAGCTGTGGGGCAGTGGGATGCCGTGTGCTTTGACGAGTCCACTGACGAACTCTTTAAGGATAAGGAAGTTGTGCCGCTGATGAAGGACTATATGGAATCCGGTTCTTTCTCTAGGGCCGGAAAGACAGGGGAGAAGTCGGCGAATGCTTCCGTCATACTGAACGGGAACATCAACCAACCTGTTGAAACCGTATTGCAGACAAGCCATCTGTTCAGCCCGTTTTCTGATAAGATAAACAGCGACACTGCTTTTTTGGATCGTATCGGTTTCTTTTTGCCCGGGTGGGAGATAATGAAGTTCGCTCCAAGTAATTTCACAAACCATTTTGGCTTCAGTACAGACTATTTCAGCGAGTTTCTGCACGCGCAGCGTAAATGTAGCTATGTGGATGTTATTGACAAGTGGTTTACTTTGGGCGGTCAGATGCGTCAGCGTGACACTAAGCCTGTTCGTAAGACGGTGTCCGGACTTATCAAATTGTTGCATCCGGACGGCGTGTTCACAAAAGAAGACGTGAAAATGTACTTAGAATGGGCGATAGAGATGCGGCGCCGTGTGAAGGAGCAGTTGAAACGGATCGGAGGTATGGAGTTCTGGGAGACGAATTTCTCTTATATCGACAAAGACACTCAGGAGGAGACGTTTGTGTCTGTTCCTGAGGAGCGTGGCACCAATCTGATTGAAGACTCTCCTCTGCCGCCCGGAACTTGCTACACTTCGACAAGTGATGGCGACAAGGTGTCATTGGTAAAGATAGAAGTTGTCACAATGCCGGGCAATGGGAAACTGACTGTAAGCGGCACTTCTTCTGCAGGAGTCAAGGAGGACGTCCGCAACACCTACAATTACATTCGTGCCAATGAAAAGTCTATCCTTTCACTGAGTCATTCTCTTATGCGTCTTGATGTGAATGTCCAGGTTACGGCGTTGCTTGGCACCACTCAGATCAGCGGAATCGGATCTGCAGTGTTTTGTTCCATTGTTTCTTCGATCTTCGGTCGTAATTTGAAATCAGCACTTGGAGTCATAGGCAACATTTCCATTGGGGGCGCTATAGAGCGTGCCGGTAACTTTTCAGATCGGGTGTCTCTTCTGTCTGAAAACGGAGCCAAAATAATACTTGTGCCAATGGATAATCTTCAGGAAGTGGCTTCACTGCCGGCGACTATCCTTGGTAAAACGGATGTCCCATTCTATAGCAATGCGCAGACTCTGATTCAAAAGATGATATAACCGGACGGTAAGGAGCAGCTTTACCCGCCCCGTTGGCTGAACGAATGGCGGGGTTGGCTGAAAAATGTTGGAGGATTAGAGGCGGATTCGTAGTTTCGGCGTCAAAATAACAACATTATGAGACGCTTATTATTTATAGCTTTGACAGTTTGCGCAATCAGCGCATTGTCATATTCCTGTACAAGTGACGACGATTCCGAGGTAATTGACGACTCTCAGACTCCGACGGAACCCGCGAATCCGGGAGGGGACGGCGGCACGACCGGAGGCGGCAGCTCTTCCACTGACGAGACCATTGACTTGGATCTCAATGATTTTGACATCGCATTGGATCAGACATCCCTTTCGGAAACCGAAGTGATTCCGACCGATGAGGCAGCCGAGGATTATGACGATTACATCGAACATTCTGATTTCACCTCAGAGATTGCAATCGTCTATTCAGGCGCAAGCGCCACAGTCACGGGAGAGGTGAAAGGAGTTGAGGTCACCGTCAGCGGAGGCGACGTCGCAGTCAATTCCGAGACCAAAGCCGTCAAATACTCGCTTTCCGGCTCTGCGACCGAAGGATCGTTCAAAATTTACTCCTCAAAGAAATTCTGCCTTGCGCTCAACGGAGTCTCGCTGAAGAATTCCGACGGGGCGGCAATCAACATACAGTCAAGCAAAAGTGCGTTTGTCGTGCTCGGCGCCGGCAGCGAGAACACTTTGACTGACGGCACTTCTTACAACACTCCTGATGGTGAGGACGAAAAGGCGACGCTGTTCAGCGAGGGTCAGATCCTGTTCAGCGGTTCGGGAACATTGAATGTCAATGGCAACAAGGTAAGCACTCGGTGAAGCACGTATTGCCTGATTGAAGGTAAGCACTCGGTGAAGCACGTATTGCCTGATTGAAGGATTTGATTACAGTGTCGTTTATCTGCAATTAGACCAGATAATTGCAGATAAGTTCC
>Ga0172377_10002879_pt1 | contig 17656 bp, 14 predicted proteins | sample Pumphouse3metaG_FD_119749 | JGI IMG/M metagenome (GOLD analysis project Ga0172377, IMG submission 119749) | Leachate microbial communities from a municipal landfill in Southern Ontario, Canada - Pumphouse #3 metaG | ecosystem: Engineered > Solid waste > Landfill > Unclassified | place: Canada...
CAGTATTTGTCATATCAGTATGCGGGTGTGAATTATAGATATTTGGTATCCCGTGCGTTGCCCATCGAGTATGCCCAATGGCACAACCACTGGAAATCAATCTATTTGCTAGTGCCTTTTGTAAAACTTCCAACTTACCCGCACGCCTTTCACGGTACAGATTTTGTCCTTCCAAAAAAGCGATGCCTGACGAGTCATAGCCTCTGTATTCCAGTTTTTTCAAACTATCCAATACAACAGGTATTGCCAAACCATTACCAATATATCCAACAATTCCACACATATTTTTCACCTACCTTTTACAGTAATTCCCACGCAAATTTTAATAGTTTGCTATCAAATCTTTTTGTGCATATTAATCTAGTTGAAATAATATTTTCTCTATCCTCTTCCAAATTCAAAAGATTTAAACAACTTTGTACCCTTTTTGCAACCCCTATATTCCCATCAAAAATCTTCACATCTTCACCAAAAATTTTTGTAATTAAATGTTTTATGAAAAGATAATGCGTACACCCCAAAACAATACCATCTACTTTCCCTACATAAACTTGTAATTTTTCATTCAAATATGGCAAAATTAAATCCAGATTTTCGATATTTTGCTCTATCAATTTGGCTAGTTCAGGTAGTGCCAAAAGTTCCAAACTTTCACTTTTATTAGTACTTGCCAACTTCAACAACCCACTATTTTGAATAGTACCTTTTGTTGCCAGCACCAAAACTTTTTTACAGTATTTGAGAGCAGGTTTGATTGCAGGCTCTGTACCTACAACAATGCAATCGCTAAATTTTTCTCGTATTTGATATATCACACCAGCGGTAGCAGTATTGCAAGCCAAAATCAAACATTTGGGTTGATATTTTTGATATAACAAGGATACTCTATCCAAAACAATACTCTGCAATTTTTTTATGCTCAAATTTCCATAGGGAGCATTATCAAAATCGGCAAAAAATATATAGCGCTCCTTAGGCAAAACATCAATAAGGGTATGAAGAACCGTCAGTCCTCCAACTCCACTATCCATTACTAAAATTGGTTTATGTTTCAAATTTTTTGCTATCATAAAATTATATATGTGTTTATATTCTAATTGTTACAAAATAAAGTGCATAGTACCTTATTTGTAGATACTATGCACCTTGATTTTTTTATAAATAATGCTTAATTATTAGTGTAACTTTTCAAAAATCATACTTTTTGTAATTCTCACCGTGCACAGCGATATTTATTGCCCTGCTTATAATATTTGAGCACGCCTTGATATAAAAATCTATTTCTTTTATAGTAAAATGTAAATCATTGTAATCTTTATTTTTGACTTCCAGATTTTCTCCGCTAATAATCATAGGTACACCTATTGCCAAAATATTTGTACCAAGTGATTTTGCATTAAGTGTCTGCGTTCTATTATTTACACCAGCACCAGGAGCAACACCCGCATTACTTAGTTGAAAACTGCACATCAATCTGGATATATCATTTGAGCAAAGTGTATCAATAGCAAAAACAAAATCGGGTTTTATTCGGTCGACTACTCCCTTTACTACATCAAAACTATTTATTCCTGTTACGCCTTTTACCTTTGGTTCAAGATAACATAACCTACCTAATTCTTTTTTTATATCATCGGGTACGCCCTCTGTTATCAATAATTTTTTTGAACACTCCACACCTAAACTATCTGCCACCATTCCACCATTACCAAGTCCTACTACCAAAATAAGCGGATTATTCACTTTTGAAATAAATTTGACTATACTTTTAGCCAGTTTATTCGACACATAATTTTGAACATTTTTTAAATAAGAAAAAATGCGACTACAATTTATAGTTACATAATGCCCAGCACTTTTACCTATTTCCTTGCTGATTTTTTCATCTACTTCTAGTTCGTATTTTGTATATCCAAAATTACCCTTTTCAGTTATATTGCCAAGAATTCCAGAATATTTGGACATAGCAAGCAACTCATCAATCAAATCACTTTTTATATTAATCACCTCTATTCAATCAAATTATTTACAAAAAAGTACCAAATAACTCTTGCAAATTTTGTTTTTTTATGTTACACTTGGCGAGTATTATTTATTAGGAGATTATATAAATTGGCAAACATTAAATCACAAAAAAAGAGAAACTTATTAAACCAAGAAGCAAATCTTGTTAATAAAGCAAAGAAATCTCGTATTAATTCTGAAATTCGTAAATTTAAAGAACAATTAATAGCAAAAGATTTCGCATCAGCAGAACAAACAAAAAATAATTTGTTTGGTTTGATTGATAGTGCAAGACTTGACAATGTTTATCACGACAATACTGCTAGTCGTAAAAAGGCTAACCTATCTCGTGAGTTATGCAAAGCAAAAGATGCTAAATAAGTTTTAGTAGTTTAGGGTGGGATAAATATCTCACCCTTTTTTGTTTTTTGCATATTAATATATCAATAGGAGAAATAAATGAAGATAATCATAAATGCTGACGATTTCGGTTTTAGTAAAAGTGTCAATCAAGGAATAATAGACTGCTACAAAACGGGTTTGATTACCAGTACTAGTATTATGATGAATACACCTTTTACTGACGAAGCCATAAAGTTAGCAAAAGAAAATAATATTAAAAACATAGGAATACACTTAAATCTTACATATGGAAAGTCAGTTTTAGAAAAAAGTGAAGTCAAATCGCTAGTTGACTCAAATGGAACTTTTCACTATGTCTGTATGCTTGGTTATTATACTCAATATGTAGATGCGAAAAAAGAATTAAAGGCACAAATTGAAAAATTTTATGCGAGTGGATTAAAGCCTACTCATCTAGATTACCACCACTATTTTCACGAAGTGCCAGTTTTGCTTCAAGCGTACCTAGAACTTGCAAAAGAATACAATTTACCTGTACGAACTATGACAAGAGAATCCCGTGAAAAAGCCAAAGCAATGGGTCTAAAAACTACCGATGAATTTAGTTTTGACTTTCACGGCAGTGGAATCAGCGTGGAAACGCTTAAAAATATTCACGATACTTTTAAAGATAAAAATATTACACTAGAATTACTCACTCATATAGGTTACATTGATGAATACACAATGTCCCAGACAAGTTATCTTTCCCGTGAATATGAAATTGAAGAATTAAAGAAAGCAGAAGCAATAAATTTGTGGAAAGATGTAGAAAAAATAAGTTTCAAAGACATTTAAAAATATTTTACTAAATTTTAAAACAAAATTTTTTTTAAAAAAAGTTTTGTATACTTGGTTTTAATAAATTGGATATTTAATCTAAAAAATAGAACTACCCTTATTATAGCCTATAAGTTAAATTAAAATAAAAAAAGAGTATCAAAAACTCTTTTTCTTTTTTTATAATGGGAAAACAACAGATACTGCTACTACCCCTACAAAAAACGCACCCATGTAAGCAATAACTTTTCCCCAAAATGCCCTATTTTTCGTACAAATTATATGATACTTCATCACGCCTACCTCCATAATTAGAGTTAATTCTAACAAATAACAAATAAAATTCCAAATAAATTAGACACAAATTTACAATTTACTACAATTTTTTATAGTAATTTTTAAACTAAATTTTGAGTAAAAGAAAAAAGGGTAAAAATATTACTCTTTTTTTAATTATTTATTAATGTTCCATACGATGTAGTTCTTTGAATAATCCATACAAATCCGCACGGAAATTGGATTTCAAATTTACAGCATCTGCAATAGGGGTGGTTACCACTCGGTCATCACGAACACCTATTACTACATTACTTATACCTTGTGAAATAAATTGAACAGCACTCACTCCATAACGAATAGCCAAAAATCTGTCATTTACGGTAGGGCTACCACCCCTTTGCATATAACCCAAAATGATTGATCTACATTCTTTACCTGTTTCGTCCTGAATTCTTTTGTTTAATTTATTCAAATCAAACTGCTTTTCGGCAAGCACCACAGTAGGCGAACTATTGCCTCTTTCAATTTCATCTTTAACAAGTTCTAGAATTTCATCTTCGGTCTTTTTATCTTCTGGAACAAGCAAAATATCACTTTCACTTGCCATAGCACTATAAAGAGCGATATCGCCCGCTAATCTACCCATAGTTTCTATAAGAGCGACTCTTTCGTTTGCACGCATTGTTGACTGAATATTTATAATCATTTGAACAGCATTATTTACAGCAGTATCAAACCCCATTGACTCGTCAGTTGAATATACATCATTATCAATAGTAGCAGGTATTCCTATGACTTTTACGCCTAGTTTAATCAGTTCATTAGCACCATTATAAGTACCATTACCTCCTATTGCAATAAGTGTATCAATACCAAGTTTATTTAGAACTTTTGCTGCTTTTGAAGGTCCGCTTAGTTGATAAAATTCCAAACATCTACCTGACATAAAAATACTACCGCCAAGGTTAAAAATCTTTGAAACATCCTCCCTATTCAAAATCACATAATCATTATTGATAACACCAGTATAACCTCGTCTAAAAGCATAAACAGTATAACCCAAATTTGAAGCCATATCTACTACACTTTTTAAACAAGCATTCATACCGGGTGCATCACCACCACTTGTTATTACTCCTATTTTTTTCATAATACACCCCTAAATTAATTTTATACAATTATCTGCAAGCAATCCAAATAACTCATTTTGCATAGCCACGCTAGCATCTACTTTATATGGTAGCATAAATGCTTTGTTTTGGCTATCACATTTAACTATTACATCAATTTTACCAGGATAATTTGCCAAAATATTAAATACTTTTAGTTTTAAATCTTCATCTAGCAAAGAAAATTTTAAATATAATTTTTGTTTTGGCTTTTCCTCGTGAAGTTTTGTGCTGTCTTTTTCATCTTTCCACAATTCCAAGTCATCAATAATTACAGCGGGTTTTTCTCCTTCACGCAAATTGATTTTACCTTTTATAGTTATCAAATTATCTACAACCAACTTATCACGCAAATTACGATAAACTTTTGGGAAAGCAACAGCATCAATAGTACCGTCAAAATCTTCCAACGTAACAAATGCCATATCTTTGTTGCCTTGTTTTGTAGTTAATTTTTTAACATTATTAATTATACCACCACAAGTAACTTGCATACCATCACTCACTTGATCATAAATGACAGTAAAACTATCCTCGCCTTCTTCATTTGGAATAGAAGTACCTTCCATCATAGTACTCTTCAAATTAAATTTTTTAAATTTATTCTTGTATTGCTCTAATGGGTGTCCGGATACATAAATACCCAAAACATCTTTTTCCATTCTCAATTTTTGTTGTTCCTGATACTCTGGAATATCTGGATAAGTTACCTTATTTACTTTTGCATCTTCTTTCAAAACATTGTCAAATAGTGAAATTTGCCCATTTGATTGTGCTTTTCTATCACTTGTTACCTGTTCTACCATTGTTTCATAAACTGCCATCATTTGACTTCGTGGCACATTAAAGCAATCAAATGCTCCGCCCAAAATCATAGATTCCAAAAAGCGTTTATTCAAAGCGTGGTTTCCCATTCTACTGATAAAATCCTGCAAATCATTAAATTCACCATTTTTTTCTCTTTCAGCAACTAATTGTTCCACAGCACCTACACCAACATTCTTGATACCGCCTAGTCCAAATCGGATATCCTTACCTTCTACGCTAAAATATGCACGACTTTTATTTACATTAGGGTGCAATATAGCAATATCGTGTTGCTCCGTCAATTCCATATAATGTTTAATTTCATCTGATTTTGTTATACGATTATTCAAAATAGAACAATAAAATTCGGTCATATAGTAATGTTTTACAAAAGCAGTTTGATACAAAACATTTGCATAGGCCGCTGCGTGTGCTTTATTAAAAGCGTAACTACCAAACTTCTCCATTTTGTTCCAAAGTTTTTCCGCTATATCTTGCTTCATTCCAAGTTTCAAAGCCCCAGCAATACTCTTTTTGCCCTCTGGGTCTTCCCAACCATTTATAAATGTCATTTTTTCTTCTGCCAGTTGGTCTTTTAATTTTTTACCCATTATCTTTCGTACATGGTCGGCTTGTCCCAAAGTATAACCAGCAATTTTACGACATATCATCATAACCTGCTCTTGATAAATCATTACTCCAAAAGTTACATCAAGAACTTCTCTCATTCTCTCGTCATCATATTCAATTTTGTCTGGATTGCGACGGTTCTTTAAATATGTAGGGATTTCGTCCATAGGTCCTGGTCTATAAATCGCTCCTATAACGGTTAAATCTTCTAGGTTCACAGGTTTCATATCCATTGTTAGTTTACGCATTCCACCACTTTCTATCTGGAAAACGCCGTCTGTATCGCCCGAAGAAATCATTTTATATACTTCTTGGTCATCATAATCAATTTTATCAAAATCAATATCCACGCCTTTCGTTTTGCGAATAGTTTTTCGCATCAAATCCAAGTCAGTAAGAGTAATCAGTCCCAAAAAATCCATTTTTAATAGACCTAAATCTTCTACCTCTTTCTTGTCATATTGAGTAGTAACCATATCACCATTTTTTGCTAATGGTGAATGCATATCTACTGGGTCGCAACAAATAATAACTCCCGCTGCGTGAATACTTGTGTTACGGGGCATATTCTCTAATTTTATTGCAACATCAACAATCTTTTGAACCAATGGGTCATTGTCATACATTGAACGCAGTTCTTCATTCATATATCTTTGATTTTCTGGATTGTTATCCAGCCCAAAAATTTTTTGAATTGCTGGTGATTTTGGCATATCTTTTGGATTTGGAAATAATTTTGTAATTTTATCCACTTCATTATAAGGCATTTTTAAAACACGGGCTACATCTTTTATAGCCGCTTTTGGTGCTAATGTACCGAAAGTAATGATTTGACAAACATTATCTTCACCGTATTTTTTTGCCACATAATCAATGATTTCACCACGGCGAATGGGGCAAAAATCTATATCAAAGTCAGGTGGACTAATACGCTCGGGGTTTAGGAAACGCTCAAAATACAGAGCAAAACGCAATGGGTCAATATTTGTTATACCTATTGCATAAGCAACAATAGAGGCTGCTCCACTACCACGCCCTGGCCCTACTGGGACTCCTATTGTATGTGCATAATTTATAAAATCCCAAACTACCAAATAGTAGTCCAAAAATCCGCTACCATCAATAATTTTTAATTCATATTCTGTTCTCTCTACAATTTCAGGAGTGATTTCACCATATTTTGTCTTCAATCCCTCATAAGTTATCTGTCTTAAATATTCTAAGTGAGTCATTCCCTCTGGAACATCTTTTGATGCAGGATACCAGTGGCTTTTAAAGTCAAAATCAATATTACATTTTTCTGCAATTTCCAAAGTATTATCAACAGCCTCAGGGTGAGAGGCAAATATAGTTCGCATTTCTTCTTCGGTTTTTAAATAAAATTCCTGTGTACTCATTCGCATACGGTCTGGGTCATCTATTGTTTTACCCGTTTGAATACATAGCATAACATCTTGCATTTCTGCATCATCTTTATAAAGATAATGAACATCATTTGTAGCAACAGTCTTTACACCTATCTTTTTTGCCAAGTCAAATAGATGAGGCAATATTGTACGCTGTTCTGTTATTCCGTGGTCTTGTACTTCTATGTAAAAATCGCCTGCTTCAAACATATCACGCAACCTAATTGCCAGTTTTTCCGCTTCGTCATATCTTTCCGCCAAGAGTAATTTGGGTATATCACCTGATATACAGGCACTAGTACAAATCAAACCCTCACTATATTTTTGCAAAGTATCATAATCTATTCGAGGTTTGTAGTAAAAACCTTTTAACCAAGCAATAGAATTTAATTTTATCAAATTTTGATAACCTTGTTGATTTTTAGCCAAAATAATTAAATGAGAAATTTGTGGTTTTCCCGACTTAATGGTCAAATCAGGAGAAACATAAAATTCAGTACCAATAATAGGCTTTATATCATTTTTCTTGCACGCTTTAAAAAATTTTACTGCACCATACATATTACCGTGGTCAGTAATGGCACAAGCCGTACTGCCCCGTTCTTTTAATATTTTTACTAATTTTTCAATTCTAGCAGCACCATCAAGTAAACTATACTCTGTATGCAAATGCAAATGAACAAATTTCTCCATATTTCCTCCATGACTATTCAATACTGTCTTCTGCCTTTACCTTAACTTCCTCTCTTTTTATCTCATCTGCCATTTTCATCAATTTTCGCAAACGATGATTAATTCCACTTTTTGTAAGAGGTTCGGTCATTAGTTTTGCCAAGTTATCCAAAGTTTCTTCCGGATTTGCCAGCCTCAAAATGCATAGTTCATACAAATTTGCAGGCAATACTTCCAATCCCACAGTATCACGAATGTACTCTATCGCCTGTATTTGTTTTATTGAAGCATTTACCATTTTTTCCATATTACTGTTCAAACAATTTAATTGTCTATTAAGTTGATTGCGAACTTCACGCACTGCAAATTCATTTTGCAAAGTCATTACCGCATTATTTGCGCCCACCATTGCCAAAACATCGCTAACCAACTCTGCTTCTTTTATGTATACAACATTCAATTTTTTTCTAACCATCATCTTAGACATTATATCACAACTAGCCAGCAAATGAGAAAAATCGCTTGCCAGTTCATATTGCCCAAATACAAATTCCAAGTGATACCCGCCAGTATGTTTTTTTAGATTGTTGATATCTTTTATCACAATATTTGCACTAGCACAACCCAAAAATGCTCCAACTATAAAATTTTTATTACAACATTCGTTTTCCACAATGTGCCTAGAAATACCACGCATTATAGATAAACCACCATCAAATTCACGCTTCAAAACATAACAATCTTCCAATACTTGTTCGGAAAATTCAATAGGAAAATCAATTAAATACCTAGGCATATGATTGACTCTCTCTTCTTCTTTAAGTATCAAGATATCTTTTTTTTGATAAATCTTTTCAACCAACCCACTTACTCTAAAAAACAGGTTTGGGAGTTCAGTATTTAATTGTATTTGATAGTGCTTGTCCACTAGCATTAATGTACCACAAGTACGAATTAATGCAGATAATTGTGCTTTACAGCAACATATATTTTCTGGCAAGGGGGACAAAACTACTTCATTTTTAGCATCAAAAGAAAATGACATACTTACTCCTTTTAAAAAAATATTATATCTACTATACTACATCATTGCCTTTTTGGCTAGACTATTTTGTATTTTTCTTTTTTAAATTAACAATTTTTTCAATAGGAAATTCATATTTTTGCAAGAAATCTTTTATAATTTGATATTCACCCACTCTTTCAGGTTTGTGTGCATCGCTATTAATTATGTAATTAGCATTTACCGCTCTCATATCATCTACTTCTTGTTGATTAAAATAAATTCTTTTTGAATTTAGTTCAATAAAAACATTTTGCTTTACGGCTTCCTCTGCTATGGGTTTTACTATTACTCTCTTTAAATCGTGCAAATGAACAAGTGTAGTAATAGGGTATTTTTGCATTGCCAAAATATACGATTTTGTGAGTTTTTCACTGTGCTTTTTTGTATTCCAAAAATAATTTCTTATCCAAAAATTGAAAAAATTGTACCAGTGTTTACAAATTATTGCTCTATGTAACCCCATATTGATTACATCAAATAGTTTACATTCCTCTTGTGTTAAATCGATGTCGCCATCATAAGAAATAAGATTTGCTTCAATTCCTAATAAAATCTCAATAGGATAAATTTTTCTTAATCTTTCTATTTCGGCTTTCATTTCGGGTATTTTGCTTCGTTTCACTCCATTCAAAAAATGATTAAAACCGTGTTCAGTTATGGCAATACTTTTTAATCCTTTCTTTACGGCTTCTTTTACATTGTCTTCAATAGTACCTTTCCCATCACTATAAATAGTGTGAGTATGCCAATCACAAGTCAACTCATATTCATTTTCATTAAACATTTTATCCTCCTAATCTAATTATTTCCAAGTCCAAATTTTCGTTCCATTCATTATATATTGTCTTGCGTATTTTTTTTATCAAAGACCAAACATCATCACTGCTAGCATTACCAACATTTACGATAAAGCCAGAGTGAACAGATGATACCATAGCCTGACCTACTCGCAAGCCCTTTAACCCACTGCGATCAATCATATATGCAGGTGGGATTTCTGTGTTGTTAAATACACTTCCAGCACTTGGATAACCTACATTTTGAGTACTTATCCTTTTTGCCTTAATACTTTCCATACGAGTAAAAATTTTTTTAATTTCATCTAAGTGCAACTTTAAGTGTACTCTTATTATAACATAATCTTTGCAATTTGTGAAAATAGTTTTGCGATAATTAAAAAAAATATTTTGTTTTGATATATTCTTAATTTCCCCATTCGTTAACACTTCTACACTTTCAATCACTTGGGACATTTCTCCACCAAATGCTCCTGCATTCATTTTTGTTGCCCCACCTATACTACCTGGGATACCAACACTCCACTCCAAACCTGTCAAATTGTTTTGCAATGCAATATTTGCCACTTGAAAAATCTTTGCCCCCGCTTCTGCTATAATTTTTTCGCCTTTTACCGTTATATTTTGCATTTTACTAGTTGAAATAATAAGTCCACAATAACCTTTACTATCTGCCAAAACATTTGACCCATTACCCAAAATAAAATACGGCAAATCAAAATCCTTGCAAGTGTCAATTAGATTTTGTATTTCCTCTGCATTTTCTACATAGACAAAAAACAGGCTCTCACCACCTATCAAAAAAGTTGTGTGCTTTTTTAATGTTTCATTTAATAAGAGTCTGTCGCCAAAGTGCATAGTACTTAGTTTTGCCAAAATTTGTTGATAATTTTTGCATTTTTTACGCATAATCACTCACCTTTCCTCAACTTATCCAGTTCCACATTGTTTACAAAAACATTCTGTACTACAATCTTTTGCATCATTGTATTTTCAAAATCACTATAATTATCATCATAAATTTTGATACTAGTCACGCTAAACATTCCTATATTTTTCAAAGTTTTTTGAATAGTTACACTACAAAGATAGCGGATAAAATTATTCGCACAGTTTATAATATCTTCGTTTTCCGCAGTTATGGCAATATACTGAACCAAATCACTAAACCCACCTATATATTTAAAATTGCAATTTGACAGTACGCCCAAGTTTACTTTGTTTTGCAATCTAAAATAATCTCTTTGCGTTCCCAACAATATATCAAAATTTGAGCCGACCAAAAATTTTTCATAAGCCTGATACTGCGTAAGTGCATCAGGGAAATAATCAAGATTGTTATTTGAAAGTGCTTGCCTAGACAAATTGTAAACTCCGCCCGTACCGATTAAACTTGTATTTTTTGAGGATTTTTGTAATGTACTTAAATCACTTTCCAAGTCAAATTCACCCAAAGTTGCCAACATATAGCCACCCATACACCAAGGCATTGCCAACTGTTGTGAATTGACTTCACCACCAACGATTATATCACTCCTAACTGGCGTTTTAATATCCAAACCCTGACAATAACTTTGTAACATTTCACCAGCACCTATTCCAAAAGAAACCATATCAGGTTTTTCTCCATTTTCTAGCATTACCCTAGCCTGTTCCAAAGTGAGATTTCGAACAAAAATGTAAACGGTATTATTTAGTTCCTGAAATTTGTAAGCAGTTTTTTCCAAAAATCTCACACGACTTGCACTGCCACCCTCAAAAGTATCAATCTCCCACAATTCCAAAAAGACCGTATTTTCAGGCAAATCTTTATTCCAAATATTTTGCAGTCCATATATTTGAGGCAACAAAATAAAAGGTGCAATAAATAAAAATATTATAACTGCAATTAAAAAAATTGCAAAGGCTCTATCTTGTTTCCTTAGTCTTTTCAATCAAAAAACCTCACATAAACTTTCTATATGTTTATGCAAGGTTTAGTTTCAACTTTCGTGAAAATACTTAAATATTGCTTCTGCATCTTTTTGATTGATACTTGTTACTGTCTTCAAATCATCAATTTTTGCATCTTTGATAGCATCTATTGACTTGTAATGCTTTATCAAATTTTTCCGCTTTACTGCACCTATGCCCTCTATTTCCTCTAAAATACTAGTAACTTTGTTTCGCAAACTACGGTGAAAAGTGATTGCAAAACGGTGTGATTCGTCCCTTATTCGTTGCATAAGTTTAAGAGAATTGTTTGTATGTGATAGTACAATAGGAATAGAGTTATTTGGAAGATAAATTTCTTCTTCACGCTTTGCAAGTCCTACCATACAGATATTAAATCCACATTTTTTCATTGCCGTTTGAGCATTGGACAACTGCCCCTTTCCGCCATCAATTACAATCAAATCAGGAATAGCAGAAAAACTAGGGTCTTTGTTATCAACTTTTTTTGCTTCGTTTAATCTTCGAGTAATAACCTCCTGCATACTAGCAAAATCATTTGCCCCTATTACTGTTTTTATCCTGAATTTTCTGTAATGATTATACCTAGGTACTCCTTCAATAAAAACAACCATAGAAGCGACAGACAAAACACCGCCGATATTTGAAATATCATAACATTCCATACGGGTTGGGCGTTTTGTCATTCCCAAGATTTCACCCAACTGTGTTACTGCACCTATTGTGAAATCTTCTTTTCTTTTATCCTGTTCAACAAATTTTTCCAGATACATTTCCGCATTTTTTCTTGCCATATCCAAAAGTTTACGCTTGTCCCCTTTTTGCGGATAAATCAAATTTGCATTCCCGATATTCCCAACTACATTACCCTCTTTTCGCCTTTCTGTCAGCCATTGTTCCAAGCCGTCTTCATCATTGACTTTGAAAGGTACAGCAATTTCATTTGGCGGGATTGCAATAGTGGAATAATATTGTGTAATAAACTCACTTACTGCTTCTTTTTCACTCATCGAGGCATCTAACAAGTGAAAACTGTCCATACCAACACTTCTGCCACCACGCACCACAAGTACAGAAATGCTAGCAATACTACCATTACTTGCCCACGCAAAACAATCAAGGTTTGCATAATTAGGCAAAAATGCCAAAGTGTGTGCACCGACTCTATCCAAAGATTTTATTGTATCTCGTATACTTAAAGCACTTTCAAATTGTTCACATTCAGCATACTTTTCCATTTGTCCAGTCAATATTTTTCTAATTTCTTTATCATCACCATTCAAAAAATCAATAGCCTTTTGCACATATTTGTGATACTCTATTTTAGTTATTTTATCTACACAAGGCGCAGAACAAAGACCTATGTCGTAATTTAAGCAAGGGCGTTTTTGCTTTTTGACTTTTTCACCCTTACAGAGTCGTAAAGGATATGCAAAATTTATAGCCTTTAATAATTCCTGTGGTTTTACTCCCGCAAAATATGGGCCAAAATATTTTGCACCATCTTTTTTTAACTTTCTAGTTATACTAGGCTTTGGAAAATCTTCGTGCAAATTTATCCTTATGTAAGGGTAAGACTTTCCATCTTTTAGTAAAATATTGTAGTATGGCTGATATCTTTTAATCAAATTATTTTCCAGTGCAAAGGCTTCATACTCGTTGGCAACTATTATATACTCAAAATCCTCAATGTTACTTACCATAGCCTTGACTTTTACCGTATGGTTTTTGCCAGACTGAAAATACTGTGAAACCCTGTTTTTAAGGTTTTTCGCCTTTCCAACATAGATAATTTCACCGTTGACATTTTTCATTATATATACCCCACTATTGTTGGGTAATTCCTGCACCTTTTCTTTTATATCCATACTTAAATTATAACCCAAATTACAAATATTTGCAATCTAAAATGAAATTTTCTTATTTGTCAAAATTTTACGCATTGTTTATCCAAATTATTAACTAAATTTCTTGTATTTTGAATTGTTTGATGCACAAAAATTAGCTAAAAATCATATTAAGTTAAAAGTACTCTTGGAGGTTAAAAATGACCATCTCACAAAGTTTAGTACTTGTACTACTTATTTCTATTGTTGCTGGGATTACTGATACAAATCTTGCTACAAATTCAAATATTTTGATAATACTATTAATAGCATTAATCGCTTTATCCGTTGCAAGTTATAATCTAACTGGTTGCAATACTACTACTCTAACTACAACAAATGGAAGCACTTTTACTGTTGTGTAACAAATACATAAACTAAAAATAAAAAGAACGGATTAATATCCGTCCTTTTAACCAACTAACTAAATTACTTTGCAGGTTGTTTAGCGTTGTTTGGATTCATTTGATTAGACCTATTATCAGTACTGCTCTTGCAGGATTGATTGTTTTGGTTTAATGAATTGGATCTTTGGTTATTTGAATGATTTTTAGCCATAAAAATTACCTCCAAATACATTTTGAACCACTTTTCTGGTTCAAGTTACTAATTATAGTCCAAAAATTTTAAAAGTCAAATAAAAAATCAACTTAATTACAAATAATTGAAATTCGATTTTTAATTCTATAAAAAGCCTAATCATTAACTAAAAATAGTTGAATATATATAATTATTCTTTATACAATATATTTCAAATAAAAAAATGACCTTAGTCTAAATTTTTGCTAGATAATTTTTTTAAATGCCGTTAACAAACCTTATGTACTATCATTGTAGAGTTTGAAGAATTAAATAAGTTGAAATACAAAAAAAGAAGTATTTATTTTAACACTTCTTTTTTGATAGTTCCAAAATTTTAAAACTTTAATAGTGTTTTATTTATTTTCTTTGTTTTCTTCAACAGTGGCTTCTATTTTAATATCAGGCTCATTGCTTTCTTTATTTTTTGATTTTTTAGTTTTTACTTTTTTCAAATTTGTAGTTTTGGATTTCTTCACCTTTGCAGGTTTTTTTGCAGGTTTTTCTATTGCTACCAAATCATCTGCTTTATCTTCAATAGATTTTTTCTTTTTCTTGAATCTAAATTCCATTTCTTCTTTTGGTGTAAACAAACTTGTCTCCGCATCTTCTCTAAGGTCAAGAATGTCCGAAGTTCCCACCTCATTCACATTAACTACACCCGTAGCAATAATTTCATCTCTTTCTCTTTGAGCCTCACGCACTTCAATTCTTTCCTGAGTAATGATTAAAATAATTGCGGCAACTGGCCCAGATAAAAGCATACCTATTACACCAAATAATGCACCACCTATAATCAAAGACATCATCACAATAATTGCACGAACATTAATTCGTTTACTAATTATAAATGGTGGAACAAATGTAGTAATAAGAGCCCAGTCTAAGATACAGAAAATTAATGCAATAATTAATAAATCTATTGAACTAAATACCAACATTACTAAGATTAGAGGAATTGCAGCAACAAAACCACCAACATATGGGATTATTGAGAATAGACCAAGTAATAATGCCATAAGAGAAGCATAAGGAACTCCAATAATTTCATAGCCTATCCAAGCAACAATAAATACAATAAAGGACACAATCATTGTTGTTGCAACAAATTGATTTAACATAGTGTTACTACGACGAGTTATTGTCAAAATTTCATCGGCTTTCTTTCTGTCATTGTAAGCGAAAGTGTATCTTTTGAAAGTCTTTGCAATCAATTCTTTGTCTTTTACTAACAAGAAAGATAAGACCAAACCCATTACAATATTTAATATAATTTTTGCTGTATCCATTAAGAATGTCAACATACTAGATAAGAACGCAGGCAAATTATCTTGAATTAAATTAACAATATTTGTTACTGTTGAATTAATAACATCTTGTGCCTGCTCCTCACTGAACCAAGGCAAATGACTGATAAAGTCTGTAATACCAGCCTGTATTCTATTTATATAGGTGTCTCCATCATTTGTAAATAATTGTACCAGATTAATCAAATTAGGAATAATTAAACCAATTAGCAATAAAACAAGTCCAATAATTACAGTATAGCAAATGGTCAAAGAAATGGCTCTTTTGTAACCCTTTGCGTGTGTATTCCCGACAAAAGCATTTTTTAGAAGATTATTTTCTATATAGTTTACAGGTTTTATCAACAAAAAGGCTATAATTAAACCTATTAATATAGGAGTAATTCCACTCAATAAGGCATAAAACATATTTTTAAAAGTTTCACCTGCCATATTTGCAAGTAACATAGCACACAAAATAGCAACAAATAACCAGACATACCATTTACGATTTTTTGGCTTATCTTCCATTTGAAATTCGTGCTCCATATCTAACCCCTTTTTTCTTTTTTAATTTTAGCAAGACTCTTGTGGTCGTCTTCTTCTTTAAATTTATCTAGCAAGGGTTTAATTTTTTTATTCCCTATGACAAAATCATAAAGCATAAGTATGACTCCCTGCAATAGATATCCATAATAAGTAAACAGTCGCCAGAATAATATTGCCCAAGCAGAATATGTTGAAAACAATCCCGCAAATAAAACTTTAAATGATAATTCCGCTGTACCCGCTCCACCTGGAATAGGTACGAAACTTACAGCCAAATCACAAACAACAGCCATTACCATAATTTCTACCCAAATTGATAAATCAAATTGATTACCAAATGCCAGATAAATTAAATATGGAATGCTATAAACCAACAAAAGAAATAAAATAGATAAACACAATTCACATATAATTATCCAACTATTACTCATAAATTTACGAGAAGTAGAAACATATTCTCGCACCACTTTCATTACTTTTACATATTCTCTGCGATAATCTTTTACTATATGCATTTTTTTCCCAATTCTTAATAACCAAATCATAAATGATGGTGCCATTTTTTTACTAACTGATAAAAATAACACCGAGGCTATTAGTAAGAAATTTAATAGAATTCCAATATAGCATAAGGTCATTACAATAGGGTCCAAAGTTAAGTTAGTAGTGCCTTTTATTACAATAATTATAGCAAAAAACAATAAGAATGTAAACTGGCCAAACATATATTTCCCTAGTGGTACACTCGTTGCACTACTAGCAGATAAACCTCTTTTATTTAAGTAAAATACCTGAAAGGGCTGTCCACCTGTTGCCAAAGGCGTAATAGAATCATAAAATCTTTGCATAATTACAGACTTATAACTTAGCCAAGGTCGGGAACGCCCAGTCGAAAATTTTATCAAAACCCAAGTTCGCATTCCGTCAGTAATATTAATCAACATAAAGAAACCAAATGCTAACAGTAGCCACCACCAGTTAATTTTTTGAGTTACCAACTCTTCAAAAGAAACTGATTCCTCACTAGATAATTGAACCCATAAAATAATTACTAAAACTATAATATTGATTGATAAGAAAATAAAACTCAACCATCTATTCTTTTTGGAACGCTGTTTGTTTACTGTTTCGTTGGCGCTTGACATTATATTTTTGGTAATATCTTCACTGTTGATTTGTTTGATATCTTGTGCCATATTTGGAGCAGAAAAAGTGCTGATTTTTTTAAATTTATCCAGGTTAGTTTTGAGTGGCAAAAAGGCTAGTTTTTTATATAAAACAGCCTTTTGGACTTTTTGTATGTTTTTTACAACAGTATTGTCCTCTTTTTTTTCATCAGCCATATTTTTCCCACTCTTGTCTCTTGTAAAATTAATCATATCAAATTAATA
>Ga0172377_10002880_pt1 | contig 17656 bp, 17 predicted proteins | sample Pumphouse3metaG_FD_119749 | JGI IMG/M metagenome (GOLD analysis project Ga0172377, IMG submission 119749) | Leachate microbial communities from a municipal landfill in Southern Ontario, Canada - Pumphouse #3 metaG | ecosystem: Engineered > Solid waste > Landfill > Unclassified | place: Canada...
ATGGGCTCGCTGTTTGCCCGGGTAAAAGTCAAAGAATATACGGAAAGCCGGAAATTGCTTCAACTGCATGTCAACGAGCATGATCACGGATTTGCGGCGTTAATGGAGCATAACTGGCATCAGGACTGTATCCGGCAATCCGTATTTTTCGTTTCGCTCCCGAACGGCAAGGTAGTCAGCATGGAAAAACTGAGCGCTTTGAAGGTATGTACGATTGAAGAACTGGAACAGGGTTACTTGCAGATTATGAATGAAAAAGTTAACGGCCTTTCCGCCTGTAAGGGCTTGCGGACATTATACCATCCCCAGGGTAAAGACGTTTTTAAAAGCTTTGTACAGGGGAATACTGACGCAGATGTTTTCCGGGAACTTGAAGATCCGTCCTGGCTCAATCTGGATGACGAATTCGGGATAGTATTTTCCGGGAATGCCAATGTCATTTATCATAATAAACATTATTTCAGCCCTTACCGGGCCATAGCGGACGACTTGTTTCTGAACCGGAATAAAGCAGTGCTGAAAAAATATTCCGCCGGGGAAGACATAAGCGCGCTGGAGTTCCTTTTCTGCCCGGAACAGCCGCACACGGAAACGGCCGCCGATACTTTTATCCGCGCCGTTGCCGGGAATGAGAAAACGGTTTGCTTTCTGACCGACGAATATCTAACTGCCGGTAATTTCGGTTCCGGTGGCGGCGGTTTTGATTTTGAGTTTCCACGACAATCCCTGATCCCGCTCGTCAAGTCAGTGGTTACCAGCATTTACAAAGACAAGGTGATCTGCCAAATGGAACTGGATGGACGACAGGGAAATTATTTTCAGGTCGCGGCCCACCTTGAAACCAATGGCGAAAATATAAAAGCGGCAGTTGCCGCTTCCGGTGATATATACATCACCAATGACGGCGATACACTGGTGGATGTAAAGTTGGAAGGAAAAGAAAACGTTAAACTTAAAGCTTATCAAACCATCAATATCCCCAGGAATAAAAAAAATGGTTGTAAATAAAGTTACTGGTCATTATCAGATAATAGACGCCCATAATCATGTATGGTCGAAAGACGGAAAATTAAATATCGAAGATATGGAAAACCTGCTTGAAGCGGCGGAACGTGTCGGGATAAATCGACTTTGTGTTTCAACGCCGCTAAATACGCCATGTCCGAAGCCGGATGAATTCAGAAAGTGTAATGATATTGTTTTCGAAGCCATGAAAAAGACTGACAAATTCATCGGTTTCTGCTTTGTCAATCCCGGCTATGTGCGGGAAACGCTCGATGAAATACAACGGTGCGTAGTTGACGGCGGCATGGCGGGAGTGAAACTGTATCACCACTACTTCATTTGCGACCCGGCCTTGACGCCGCTTCTGGAAAAAGCCGCGGAACTGAAAATACCAGTGCTCATGCATGCGGGCAAGGTAATGGATACCGCAACCCGGCTTGCACAACCGCGTTTGAGTAATGCAGAACATTTCATTAAAGCCGCGAAAATGTTTCCGGAAACGATTTTCATCCAGGGCCATATCGGCGGCGGCGGCGACTGGGAATGGAATCTCCGAATGCTCGAAGACAGCCCGGCAAATATTTATCTGGATACCAGCGGCAGCGTGATCGACGGCGGCATCGTCAGGAAAACCGTCGCGGCCCTCGGCGAAGACCGGGTCCTGTTCGCCACGGACATGGCGTTCGAGGAAGGCGTCGGCAAAATCCTGGACGCCGGGCTTTCCGAAACGCAAATGCGGAAAATATTTCATGACAATATTTCCGGAATACTGAACAGGAGAAAGGTAAAATGAAAATATTCGACATAAATACCGCCATCGGACACTGGCCTTTCAGAAAGCTTGAATTTGAAAGTGTAAGTGAACTGCGGAACGTTCTGGAATCCCATGGCATAAGCAGGGCCGCCGCAGTCAATACCAACGGGATTTTTTATAAAAACTGCCATGACGCCAATCTGGAACTCCATAGTTGGCTTCAAGGGCACGAAGATTTTTTTACCGGCATCGCTACTGTCAATCCTTTGTATGCGAAATGGGACAAAGATTTGCGGGAAAGCGTTGAATGTCTGGGTTTCAAAGGAGTACGTATCGTGCCTCAATATCATGATTACGAACTCAATTCGGTTCCGGCTGCGGAAATCGCCGACCTGGCGGCGGCACTCGCTATTCCGGTGTTCATTCCGCAGCGGCTGGTCGATATCCGGCAGCGGCACTGGCTGGATACGGAAAAAGTCAATGATTTCGAGTCTGTTTATAATTTCTGCATCCGGCATCCGGATACCCGGATCATTTATACGGAAGCCGTCGTCAGCGCGGAAAGCTTTAACGGCAAAGAAAAATGCCCTAACCTGTTCATTGAGACATCGCGAATGCGCTCGGCTTACGGACAGCAGATAAGCAAACTTGCCGCCGTTATCGGGGCCGGACAGCTTGTCTTCGGGAGCGGCGCGCCTTTCAAGGAAATAAGTCCGGCGCTGCTGAAACTGCGGAATACCAATTTGCCGGAAGCGGCGCAAAAACAGCTTGCCGGTGAAAACGCGTTACGGATATTGAATAAATACCACTGGTGAATACAGCCTCTTAGCTGATTTTTATGAATTGAAGTGTCTTGTCAGGGCAAGGAGAGCCGCTTCCGGCTGGCGCAGTTTGAAGGCAATGGCGATCTGGCGATGCTCCATATTGGAACGTTTCGCAATCGCAAGTATCTCGGCGGGATCCTTTTGCCGGGGGAAGACCGGTTCCATGGCTTTGAAAAAACCGGTAACAGCGGTACTGATTATACCAAGCGTGCGGCATGCCGCCGGCACTGTTATCGCACGGTGGAACTCCGCCTCGGCGGCGTTGTATTCCAGGGTGTTGATCCTGCCGGTATTGATCAGTTCATCCATTTTATCCACCGCCGCAAAAATATTCGTAATTTGTTCATCGGAAGCATTGATTACAGCATTGTATATCGAACCGGTTTCCAGGGTTTTACGCAGTTCCAGCAATTCGGCAAGATGCCGTTTATCGAAATAGGAAATATGTTCCAGCACCTGCTCCAGAACGGCGGGAAAATCCCCCTCGCCTATCCTGAAACCGCTGCCGCGCCGTGAAGTTATGATCCCGATCCCTTTCAGATAGCTGCACGCCTCCCGCAGGCTTACCCGCGAAACGTTGAATATTTCGCGCATTCCGTCCTCCGTCGGCAAAGAATCGCCGGCCTTCAGATCATTTGAGCGGATATAGTCCAGAATATCCCGGATCAGTTGTTGCGTTAAAGTATTTTTGTTCATACTGCTGAATCTACCACAGAAATACCCGAAAGGCAAATATCTTTCCTTTTTTGTTATTATGGGTATTGAAATATTCCAACCTGGACTTATAATCTTTAGAATACCAATTTTAATCGAGTTGGCATAACAAATCAACAAAAAACAGGTATTTTATCATGAAAGTTCTGATAGGAACGGATCTCGAAGGCGTAGCGGGAGTCGTCTCATTCGAACAGCAAGTCTACGATAACGCCAAATATTATGAAGCAGCCAAAAAACTGCTGACCGCGGAAGTAAATGCCGCCGTCGAAGGGCTTCTCGAAGCCGGGGCGGATGATATCCTCGTTTCCGACGGCCACGGTCCGGGGGCCATACATTTTGAATCATTGCATCCTAAGGCCAAACTTCTTCACGGAAGGCCTGTTCCGTCACAGGACATTAAACGCAAAGTCTATGCATCTTATGACGTTGCTATTATGATCGGGCAACATGCCATGGCCGGAATCCAGACCGGGAACTTGAACCATACCCAGAGTTCAAGTAAGATCGATTATTATAAGCTCAACGGCAAAAAAATCGGGGAAATAGCGCAATTTGCATTGATGAACGGCGCTCTCGGAACTCCCCTGATCTTTCTTTCCGGCGACGAAGCGGCATGCCGGGAGGCGGAGGAACTTATTCCAGGCATTGAAACCGCCGCTGTAAAACAGGGATTGGGACGAAACAGCGCAATCTCGCTGTCGGCACAGGCCGCCGCCGAAAAAATCCGCAAAGGCGCAGCGGCAGCTTTAAGGAAATACCTTGCTTCTCCGGTAAAACCGTTTACTATGGAAGGCCCGTTTGTTCTGGAAAAACGTTTCTTCCATACGGATACGGTCGACGCTTTCGATTCCAACCCTCGCTATAAGCGGATCGATCCGCAAACCGTACAAATTTCTTCAGACAATATTCTAGATATCATTTACGCTTAAATAAATTAAAAAAGGATCCGCCAAATGTTTATTGACATCCACGTCCATTTCCGCAGTATCCCCGGATTTTCGCGCCATGGAAAACAGGCATACGCCACCCCTGAACAGTTAATCGAACGTTACGACAAACTGGGCATTGAAAAAGCGGTCGTGCTGCCGGGTGTTTCTCCCGAATGTTCTTATGTCCCGCAGTCCAACGAGGAAGTGATCAAAGTAGCCCGTGAAACCGGGCGTTTTATCCCGTTCTGTAATATCGATCCGCGCGCCCTCAGCAATTCGCACCTGGCTCCGCTCGGCGATATTCTCAAGTATTACCGTGACCAGGGATGCAAGGGCGTCGGGGAAGTAACCGCCAACCTGCCGTTTCTCGATCCCATGGTACAGAATCTGTTCAAACACGTTGAAGAAACCGGACTGGCGCTGACTTTTCATATCGCAGCCCGGTTCGAACGGATATACGGACTTTATGACGATCCCGGCCTCCCGCAACTGGAAGAAAGCCTGAAACGTTTCCCAAAACTCAAATTCTTCGGCCATTCGCAAACCTTCTGGGCGGAAATGGCTCCGCTGAAGAATGAAGTCGACCGTTTCGGCTACCCGAATTATCCGATTGAGGAAGAAGGCGTTATCCCCAAACTTATGCGCAAATACCCCAATCTCTACGGCGACCTTTCCGCGGGCAGCGGCTGCAATGCCCTGAAGCGCGACCGGGCTTACGCTATCAAGTTCATGAATGAATTCCAGGACCGCTTAATGTTCGGAACGGATATCTGCGCCCCTGACACCCCCACGCCTCTGGTCGATTTTATGCTTGACCTGCGTGACAGCGGCGACATCAGTGAAACGGTTTTCAACAAAATCGCCAGAGAAAATGCTGTAAGGTTGCTGGAACTGTAAAACGTATTACGTGTTATACTATTTCAGGTTGAATTATTAACTTTTTATTTGTTCGGGAAACGGTGTAACCGCCCCTGTCTCCAGGGGCGCAGTTGTGGGACACACGGCTGGAAACAGCCGTGACTGCATCTTACCGCTGATTTTCTTGCAGGATTAAGAGCTGCCATGCGAAAATATGAATATACCTTTAACAGCGTTAACAGCGCTGTTTATTCTAAACCAATTACTGTTCTGGTGTTGGAACCGGATAATTTGAATAAAGATACCGGCATAATGCTGTTTACCCACGGCTGGGGCGGGAACCGCTTCCAGCATCAGGACAAGATGGAATATTCCGTTGACCGGCACAACCTGGTCTGCATTTCGACGGAATACCGGATGAGCGGCTACGATTTCAATCCGGTAACGGGGCTTGGTTCATACCGGCCCTACGACGCAAGTTTCCATCAGACTTTCGACGTCCTTAACGCGCTCCGCGAAATCGCCCGGCTGTATCCCGCAATCAACCGCAAACGTTTTTATCATTACGGCGGCAGCCAGGGCGGTCACATAGCGCTTTTAAGCGCTGTTTTCGCGCCGAACACTTTTGCTTTTGTCTATACTTCATCGGCGCTAATCGAAATTACCCCGGACATCCGCGAGTGGACCGGCCGTGAGTTCATGGATTATGAACTGAATATCCGTAACGTTCCGGCACATGCCGACATGATCAAATGTCCCCTGCTGCTGGAACACGGCACTGCCGACGAAACCGTTCCCTGTGATCACGCTCATCGGCTGGAAAACAAACTCACGGAACTCGGCAAGAAATTCGATATGTGTTATTACGAAGGCGGAAGCCACAGCCTGGGACCGACAATAACAAAAATAGACGCCTTCACCCAACGCGCCGAAACTTCCATGAAAACGGCCTTTAATCCGGAAATCGACGACTTCAGCGCCAAAAGCAAAATCACAATCAATTGCGGTTCCAAAACCTTGCTTATCGACTGGTCGCAAAAAGCTGATTCCGTCGATTTGTTCAAATGGCAAGACTGCTGATCGCTTTTCAGGAATCGCAATTTTCCTCCCCGTCGCGCAAACGCCGCCGTTTTTTGCGGACATAGCTTCATTTCCGGGTTGAAACAAGCTCGCTTGAAACAGAAAGGGAAAAAAAGCTATATTTTTTTGGCTGATAAACTTGCAGGAATTGAAAGTCAAGTTATATTAAAGGCTTTGTTGTACCGCTAAGACGGTAAATACAGGGTTGTTTGTGAATCATATTTGAGGCGGATAAATCGTTGGGGATTTTGAAAATTGCGGCTGCCCCCGCAGATTGTTCCGCAGTTATGAATTAAAATGTTGAAACCAGATATTTGCGAAATGCAAAGCTCAAAAAACAAGGTATGAAAAACTATGGCAGTTGTATTAAGGCTTAAAAGAACCGGCTCCAAAAACAATAGTTGCTTCCGCATCGTGGCTATGGATAAAAAATCGGCCAGGGACGGAAAAGCCATCGAAGAATTAGGGTTTTATGATCCGCGCCATAAAGATGAAAAATGTAATCTGGAAAGAGCCGAGTACTGGCTTTCAGTCGGCGCTCAACCCAGCGACACGGTCAAGGCGATCATCAAACGCGCACAGGACGGAACCAAACTTTCCGACAAAGTGAAAAAAACCGCTCCGTCCAAGAAAGCTGTAGCCAAAATGGCGGCACAAAAAGAAGCCGAGGCGGCAGCAAAAGCCGAAGCGGCAGCAGCGAAAAAAGCCGCTGAAGCGGCGGCAAAAGAAGAAACAGCGGAAAAAACTGAAGAAGCCGCAGCGGAATAAGCGGCAGGACGCTGTATCTGTAAAATTTAATTTTAAGGACTTGAAATAATATGTTGAAATCGTTTCTGAACCTGTTTTCAGGAGGCGATTCTACTGCAACAAGCAGTAGTTTGCCACCCGAAGGCGGAATGAAAGATCTCGAAAATTTTGTTGACTACATTGTCCGTTCCCTTGTTGACGATCCGGAGGCGGTAAGTGTAAGTTCCGAGATAGGCAAAGAATCAAACACTATTAAAATAGACTGTAAAAAAGACGATATCGGCAAGATCATCGGCAAACGCGGCAAAACCATTATGGCGATTCGTTCACTGGTCAGCGGAGCCGCGGGACGTTTGAAAAAACGGGTTACAGTCGAAGTTGTTGACTGATACCAATGAGCGATCAGTCATAGATAATAACAATGGCAGATTTTGAGATGGATTTTAGTTATAAGCCGCAGGGCGATACAGAGTATCGCACGAGGATTTATGGCAAAAATCGGCTCAAAAGAACCAGCGGAATGTCTATGAATGGGAACGAATTGGTATGAAATTGCAGATTGATATTATAACTTTGTTCCCGGATATTTTTTTCGGGCCCCTGGCCGAAAGCATCGTCGGACGGGCAGTAAAAAACGGCCTGGTTAAAATAAACACGGTCAATTTGCGGGATTACACGCACGACGAACGCGGCACCGTAGACGACAAGCCTTATGGCGGCGGGCCGGGAATGCTGCTCAAAGCGGAACCGCTTTTTGAAGCGATCGAAGACCTGAAAACTGATAATTCGTTGGTTATTCTGACTTCGCCGCAGGGACAAAGTTTTAATCAGCAGACGGCAAATGAATTGAAGGATTATGAACATTTGATTTTTGTCTGCGGACATTACGAAGGCGTGGACGAGCGGGTTCGCGCGGCGTTGATTGACAGGGAACTTTCGATAGGTGATTACATCCTGACCAGCGGCAATCTGGCCGCCATGGTTATGACGGATGCGGTTGTGAGGCTCTTGCCGGGCGTTCTCGGCAGTGACGCCTCCAGTGAGGACGAATCTTTCTCTCACGGCCTGCTGGAATATCCCCAGTACACCAGGCCTCCGGAATACCGGGGGATGAAAGTACCGGAAATCCTGCTTTCCGGCGATCACGGCAAAATAGCCGGATGGCGCAGGAAACAGGCGGAAGAAAGGACCCGCACCCGCAGGCCGGATTTATGGAATAAGCAATAGATAAAACATTGGAGACTATATTAATGAACATCATGGACAAACTTAATAAGGAGCAGTGTAAATCAGAAATAACTGATTTCGCGATAGGCGACACTGTTAAAATCAACGTAAAGATTATTGAAGGCACAACCGAGCGTATCCAGGCTTTTACCGGCGTGGTTATCGCCCGCAAAGGCAGCGGCATCCAGGAATCGTTTACCGTACGCAGAGTTGTTTCCGGTTTGGGAGTTGAGCGTACTTTTCCGATTCACAGCCCGCGTCTGGCTTCTATCGAAGTAATGCGCCGGGGTAAAGTCCGCAGGGCGAAATTGTTTTATCTGCGGGACAAAATCGGTAAAGCTGCTAAAATCAAGGAACGTCGCGTTAAATAATTTCAGCGCCACATTGATATGCAATTTTTACTTGCAGACAGCGAACTCCTCACCCTGGAAAAAACAAAATGGGCTGAGGGGTTTTCTTTTATTGCCGGGATTGATGAAGTCGGAAGAGGTCCGTTGGCCGGCCCGGTAGTCGCTGCCGCGGTGGTGCTTCCGCAAAACGCTGAGATACCGGCAGTAAACGACTCAAAAAAGTTAAATGAAAACCAGCGACTTGAGTTACGGGAAGCCATTATAAATCTGCCGGGAGTGCAATATGCGATAGCGGCGGTAGATGAAGTAAAGATTGATGAAATAAATATTCTGCGCGCCACGCACCTGGCGATGCGCCTGGCGGTGGAAAAACTTGAAAATGTTGACTTTTTACTGGTGGACGGGCGACCGGTTCCGGGCCTGCCGGTTGCAAGCCTGGCGGTAGTCAAAGGCGACGGCAAGTCGGCCAGCATCGCGGCGGCAAGTATTCTGGCGAAAGTCTACCGCGACGAACTGATGTACCGTTATGCCGAAGAATATCCGGAATACGGATTTGAAGAACATAAAGGCTACGGCACAGCAAAGCATCTGGCGGCCTTGCAGGAACATGGCGTCTGCAAAATTCATCGCCGTTCGTTCGCCCCGGTACGGGATATTCTGGCGCCGCCGCCGGAACAATTGGAACTTTTTTAATAGACGGCCCCAACAAAAGTCATTGTTTGAGAAAATGGGACTTTTAAGACACTTGGGACGCTTGAGACTTTGAGACTAAATTCAAAAGTCCCAAGCGTCCCAAAGGTCCCAATCGCTGTTAAGCAAGACTTTTGTCAGCTTCGTCTAAATAGTGAAACTTAAAACTTAAAACGGGACAATTATTATGGATAAGAAATTTCCGCTTGAAACTCTGCGCCACAGCGCCGCGCATGTCATGGCGGCGGCGGTAAAACAGTTGTTTCCCGGCGTCAAATTCGATATCGGGCCGGCGACTGAGGAAGGTTTTTATTATGATTTCGATATGGAGCACCGGCTGGTTCCGGACGATCTCAAAAAGATAGAAAAGGCCATGAAAAAACTCAGCGGCCGGAAACTGCCGTTTGAAAAAACGGAAATGACCCGCGAAGCCGCAATGGAAATGCTCAGGGCCGATAATCAGGAATATAAACTTCAGCGCCTTGCCGACATTCCGGAAGGAGAAACCGTAACTTTCTACCAGTGCGGAGACTTCACCGATCTCTGCCGCGGACCGCACGTTGACGACACCAGCCGGATCGGCGCGGTAAAACTCACTTCAATCGCCGGTTCATATTTCAAGGGCAACGAAAACAATCCGATGCTTCAGCGCATTTACGGCACCTGTTTCGCCACCAAAGAAGAATTGAATAAGCATTTCCAAATGCTGGAGGAAGCCAAAAAACGCGACCACCGCAAACTCGGCAAAGAACTTGACCTGTTCAGTTTCTCCGAAAACGTCGGTCCCGGCCTGGTAATGTGGCACCCCAAAGGCGCCTTTATTCGCCAGACCTTCGAAAGCTTCTGGCGCGAAGAACATTACAAAAACGGCTACGACCAGTTATATACTCCCCATATCGGGCGCAGTTGCCTCTGGGAAACCAGCGGCCATCTGGATTTCTATGCGGAAGGCATGTACGCCCCGATGGAAATCGACGACTGCGATTACTACGTCAAACCAATGAATTGCCCGTTCCATATCGAAATATACAAATCCGCGATCCGCTCATACCGGGAACTCCCCTTGCGCTGGGCCGAGCTCGGCACGGTTTACCGCTATGAAAAAAGCGGCGTCCTGCACGGGCTTTTGAGGGTTCGGGGATTTACCCAGGATGACGCGCATATCATCTGCACCCCGGAACAGATCGAAGACGAAATTTACGAAGTGCTGCGCTTCAGCCTGGAAATGTGGAAAGCTTTCGGTTTTACCGAAATCAAACCTTACCTCGCGACCCGTCCGGAAAAAGCGGTCGGCGAACCGGAACGCTGGGAAGTGGCGTTGACCTCGCTTGAAAAAGCGGTTAAAAAAGCCGGGCTGGAATGTGAAATCGATGCGGGCGGCGGAGCTTTCTACGGCCCCAAGATCGACCTCAAAATAAAAGATGCGATCGGACGGGAATGGCAGACTACAACTATCCAGTTCGACTTCAACGAACCGGAACGCTTTGATATGACTTACGTCGGCGAAGACGGCCGGAAACACCGTCCGTTCATGGTGCACCGCGCCCTGCTCGGTTCCATTGAAAGGTTTTTCGGCATCCTGGTTGAACACTATGCCGGAGCATTCCCGTTATGGCTCGCGCCGGTTCAGGCGACGATCATTCCGATCACCGAACGTCAACATGAAAGAGCGAAAATGGTATGTGCTGAACTGCGTTCCATGGGCTTGCGCGTAAAAATCGATGACCGTTCGACAAGTATGGGGGCTAAAATCAAGGACGCCAGAAATGAACGCATACAGTACATGTTAATTATTGGAGATCAGGAGGTTGAGACAGGATTACTGTCTGTCAGGAACCGTCGCGAAGGCCAGCTCGGAGAGCTCTCGGTAAAAGAAGTTGCGGAAAAAATGCAATTTGAAATTGCCAACAAGCTCAATTAGTTGTATATTATGTTTTTCGTGATATAGTAAATGTTGATTAATGACGGCAACACTTTAAAGAAAATGTTAACAAGCGGGAGGGATTGAACATCGCTAAGTTGCTTAAACCGGGAGACCGTACCATAAATTTTTCCAAGGTGCGTTTGGTCGGAGAAAATGGAGAGCAGATGGGGCTTATAGCTTACCCTGAAGCGCAGGAAAAGGCACGCAATGCCGGACTGGATCTGGTATTGGTAGCGGAGCATTCTGATCCTCCGGTATGCCGGATCATGGATTACGGCAAGTTGTTGTTTGAACAAAAGAAAAACTTAAAGAATCAGCGCAAGCGCAACTTGACTCAAAAAGTCAAGGAAGTGAAATTTCACGTCAACGTCGATAAACACGACTATGACTACAAGATTGAACATGCGTGCGCTTTTTTAGGAAAAGGCAACAAAGTAAAGATTACTTTGGCGCTCAGGGGACGTGAAATGGCCCATAAGGAAATGGCTTTCGATCTGGTAAACAAAATTACCGAAGACCTGAAAGGATTCGGCAACCCGGAAGTCACTCCTAAATTTCAGGGCAGAAATATGACTGTCCCGTTCGCTCCCGATAAAAAGGGAAAACACTAGGACCCGCTGGCATCGGCTGTCCTGGAGTTAAACAATCATTATTTTTAAAATAAGGAAACGAACGATGCCCAAGCTCAAAACGAGAAAATGTGCCGCTAAGCGGCTCAAACAAACCGGCACTGGCAAATATCGCCACAACAAAGCCGGAAGCCGTCACATCCTGACCAAGAAAAGCGCTAAGCGCAAAAGACGCCTCGGACAGGACGGAGCCGTATCAAGTGCAGAAAAAAACCGGATCAAGGCAGCATTGCCTTATGGTCTCTAAAAGAGAGGTGATTTAAAATGGCTAGAGTAACACCTGCAGTAGCTTCTCGCAAGAGACGCAAAAGAATTCTGGAACAGGCAAAAGGTTTCAGAGGGGCAAGAAGCAAACAGATACGTACCGTATACGACGCCGTAGACAAGGCTATGACCCATGCCTACGAAGGCCGTAAACAGAAGAAACGTCTCTACCGCCGTCTCTGGACAGTCAGGATCAATGCCGCCTGTCGCGCCAACGGCACTAATTACAGTAAATTTATTAACGGCCTTAAGGTGGCTGGTATTGAGCTCAACCGTAAGGTTCTCGCCGATATAGCCGTTAAAGAGCCCGCAGAGTTTAAAGCTCTCGTCGAAAAGGCGACGGCTCAGGCTAAATAAATTTACGGCGAAATGCTTATAATGGAAGCTTGAACGGAGCCAGACCTCCTTTCGGGCTTCTTTTTTTTTAATCAGGGAACACGGACGGACAAACACGGATAAATACGGACTTAGAAATGTCAAATCCAATTATTGAAAAAATAGATAAGGCGGTTATCGACGTCGAACAGCGTTTGGCCGCGCCGATAACTGAAGCGGATATCGAACAGGTCAGAATTGACATCTTCGGCAGAAAGGGCATGTTTCCGGCATTGAGCAAGGAAATGAAGGATGTCCCGCCGGAACAACGCCGGGAAACCGGCCAGGCGTTCAATGTCGCCAAGCAAAAATTCCAGGATCTGCTCGACGACGCCCATAAACACTTAAGCGGCGGTTCCGGCGAAAAAAGCAGTGATATTGACCTGACCTTGCCCGGACGCAAATGGAAAGCGGGACGCAAACACCCGGTAAGTATCATGATCGACGACTGCGTGGCGGTATTCCGCCGCATGGGCTTCATTGTCGCTTCCGGCCCGGATATGGAAACAGTTTACCATAATTTCGATGCGTTGAACACGCCCGCCGAGCATCCTTCGCGTGATCCGGCCGACACTTTTTATTTTGCCGACGGCAGACTGTTGCGTTCCCAGACTTCCCCGGTTCAGATCCGCGTTATGGAAAGCCAGGAACCTCCGGTAAGGATAGTAGCTCCGGGACGCTGTTACCGCCGAGATACGCCGGACGCGACCCACAGCATGAATTTCCACCAGATCGAGGGACTGTACATTGACAAAGACGTATCGATGGCTGACCTGAAAAGCATTCTGCTGGCTTTCGCCCATGAAATGTTCGGCCCGGAAGTCGGCATCCGGTTGCGCCCGCACTTTTTCCCGTTCACCGAACCTAGCGTGGAATATGATTTTTCCTGCATAATCTGCGGCGGAAAAGGTTGCAGCGTCTGCAAGGATTCCGGCTGGATTGAAATTGCCGGCGCCGGTATGGTGGACCCCAACGTGCTTAAAACTGTCGGCTATGACCCGGAAATCTGGAGCGGCTTCGCTTTCGGCATGGGGATCGAACGCCTGACAATGCTGCGCCACCGGATCGCGGACATTCGCTGGCTTTATGAAAACGACACCAGGTTCCTGGAACAATTTTAAGGGGAAAACGGCATTATGAAAGTATCATATAACTGGCTGCTGCAATACGTTGACATATCATGCAGCGTCGCTGAACTGGCGGACAAAATGACAATGGCCGGAATCGAGGTTGAAGCCATAGAAACCGCGCAAAACGTACCGTCCGGGGTTATCGTCGGCGAAATCCTCGAACGCAATCCGCATCCCAATGCCGACAAGTTGTCGGTATGCAAAGTTTTTGACGGCAAAGAAACCTTGCAGGTCGTCTGCGGCGCGCCAAACTGCGACGCCGGTAAAAAAGTACCGCTGGCAACTATCGGAACCGTCTTCGTTGATCCTGAAAAGGGCAGTGAATTCAAGATAAAAAAAGGCAAACTCCGCGGTGAAGAATCCATGGGGATGCTTTGTTCCGCCGTTGAAATCGGTTTAGGCGATGACCATTCCGGGCTACTGGAACTTGACAATGAATTTAAGCCGGGCACGCCGCTGAGTGAAGTTTATCCCGGCGATACGGTTTTTGACGTTGAAATCACACCTAACCGCCCCGACTGGCTTTCCCATTGGGGAATCGCGCGCGACGTGTCCTGCCTGCTTAACGCCGCATCCAAAATGCCGGAAGCCAAACTGCCCTCCCCAGTAACCCTTGAGGACTCCGACAGCCTGGTTACGGTGAAAGACAAGGAATTGTGTCCCCGCTATACCGCCCGGATCATCCGTAACGTAAAAATTGCGGAAAGCCCGGACTGGCTCAAGGAGCGTTTATTGAGCATCGGCCTGCGCCCGATCAACAACGTGGTCGATATTACTAATTTCGTACTTCACGAACTCGGTCATCCGTTACATACTTTCGACCTTGATCTGCTCGCGGGAAACCGTATAGTTGTGCGCCGGGCCAAAAACGGAGAGAAAATGCTTTTGCTTGACGAAAGCGAAATTGAATTGAAAGATCATCATCTGGTAATCGCCGACGCGGAAAAACCAGTGGCGCTGGCCGGAATAATGGGCGGCGAACATTCGGGTATAAATGAAAAAACCACGAACATTCTGCTGGAAAGCGCGGCGTTTCACGCGGCCAATATTCGCGCCACGTCCCGCGAACTTGGGATTTCCTCCGATTCATCCTACCGCTTCGAACGCGGCTGCGACTGGGGCATGGTCGAACACGCCGGAGCCCGTGCGGCGCAATTGATTCTGGAACTGGCCGGCGGCGAACTGGTAACAGGATTGGTCGACGTCCAGGGAACAGTGCCCGAAATGGACGCGATAAACTGCCGTTTCGAGCGTCTGCGCAAACTCATCGGCGTAGATATATGCAATGAAAAAATTATCGATATTTTCGAAAAGCTCGGATTAAACGTCAGCAACATCGATTCTGAAAAGTGCATTGTAGTGCCGCCTTTGTATCGGCTCGACCTTACCCGTGAGGCGGACCTGGCGGAAGAAGCGGCCCGGATTTACGGACTGGATAAAATCCCCGTCATCCCGGTACGCAGTCAAACCGTCGCCCCGATAAGCAATGACGCTTATCTGGCCCAGGAAACGCTTCGCAACCGGATAATCGGGCTGGGCCTGTATGAATGCCTGCATTACAGCATGGTCAGCGCCAAATCCGCCCTTTGCGACAGCCGCTTCACTTCGAATGATCTCGTAAAGATCACTAATCCGCTGAGCCTCGAACTGGCCTGCATGCGCCCTTCCCTGCTCGGTGAAATGCTGGAAACCGTAGAACGCAACGTTTCCCGGAAAAACCTTAATTTGCGGCTGTTTGAACTGGGAACGGTTTTCTGCGCCAACCCTGAAATTTTCGAGGAGGAACGCGTTGAACTCTGCATGGTGTTGAGCGGCCGGAAAACCCCGGAACTTTATTCCGACGCCCTCAAGGAGCAGTACGATTTCTACGACATGAAAGGCTTGGTGGAAGGACTTCTGGAAACCTGCGGTATTATAAACTACAGCTTCAAGAAAGTTGACGATAAACGCTTTGCTCCCGGACAATGCGCTGCTCTGCTGCTCAACGGCAGGACAGCCGGGCATTTCGGCCTTCTTGCCTCGGTATTTACCGAAGGACTGCGTACAGATTACCCGGTATTCGCGGCTCAAATCGAAAGCTCGGAAATCTTCAAGGCGCAAGCGGCGGACAATTCGCCTTTCTTCACCCCGGTTCCCCAGTATCCGGCAACAACCCGCGACGTCGCGTTTCTTGCCGACAAGTCACTGGAGCACCAGAGGGTTATCGAATTTATCAAAAACGCCAAGGTTAAAAATTTCGAGTCGGTCAAACTTTTCGACATCTTTACTGATGAAAAAGCCGTCGGCGCGAACCGGAAAAGCATGGCTTACACCCTGACTTTCAGGAACCCGGAACGCACCCTGACCGATAAAGAGGTGAACAACGCTTTTGAAAAGCTCCGCCAACGCATGGAATCGGAACTGCATGTCGAATTGCGCTGATATTCGGAATTTTAACCCAAATATAACGCTAAAAATATTTGACTTTTAAATACTGTCAAATTATATTGGAACGTCCTGTCGTTTAGGCAGGACGCCTTTGGGTTTACTATATTTTTGCGCCGCGCGCAATTAAGGAGTTGCAAATGCTTAAAATCGCCAGGATAATAACCTTGACTGCAATAGCGGCATTTTTCGCCGGCTGTCACAATTCCGAATATTACCGGCAACAGCGCGTTGAAAAGGCCAGGAAAGATTTTAAGAATATCAATAAAAGAACCATTGATGAAAATAAAGTTTTCACCCTTAATGAATGTATTAACACCGCGCTCAAGCACAATCTGAGCCTCAAGGTTTATGACCTCAAGGAGCAGATCGCCAGCGAAAAAGTAACTGCCCGCCTGCTCGGTATGCTGCCGCAGCTTACCATTGACAACCAGTTGAATTCTCGCAACAGAACTCCCGGCGCGCGGAGCGAAAGCATTGAAACCGGCGAACAAAGCCTGGTGTCCAGCCGCAGTATTGACAATACTGTCAACAATCTCAAAGTGGAACTGGCCCTCAGTACGCTGGATTTCGGTCTGGCCTTTCTCAATTCTGCCCAGGCTGAAGACCGCCGCCTGATTACTATCGAGCAACGGAAACGCGCCGCTCAAAATCTGGTTTTTGAGGTTGTGGAAACCTATTTTAAAGTAGCATCCTGCCAAGACGCCATCCAAATAGCCGATAAACTCCTGAAAAAATGCCGGGATCTGGAAAAAGTCTTCGTCGATCTCAATGAAAGCAAAGCCCTGTCGCCTTTCCGTCTTCTTGACGAAAGAAAACGCTTTATCCGGCTCGAAAAACGTCTAATGGAATACCGCCGCGAATACCAGAATTCCTGCATCGAGCTGCGTTCCCTTATGGGCTACGTGCCAAACGAGAAAATAACCGTGGATACCCGCTGGCTGAAAAAACTCAATATCGCAACCATGCCTTCGATAGAAATAATGGAAAAGCTCGCGTTGGCTGAACGTCCCGAACTCTACGAACTGGACTTCGAAACGAACGTCCTGGTTAATGAAGCCCGCAAAACTATTTTGACGATGTTTCCGAATGTAAGGATATTCCTTGATTTCACTAATTCCAACAACTCCTATCTCTATACCCAGAGCTGGTCGGAAGTCGCCGTTCACGCCGCATACAACCTCCTTCGCCTGCCCCAGCGCATGGCGGAATACTCTGCGAGAAACGCGGAAATCGATGAAATCTCCATGCGCACCCTGGCCTTGTCAATCGGGATTATGGCGCAGGTGCGCATCGCCCACGCTAATATTATGGAAGTAAAACAGCGTTATGAGCTGGACAACCGCACTTATCAGGCTTACAAGAAACACTTGGGCATCGCCGCCCAGTCATATAAAAGCGGCACTTCGCTGTCTAAGCTTGAACTGGACAGGCTCGAACTGGAAACAGCGGAAACTTATGTCGACCGCCTTATTTCGATGAGCAACTATTACGTAGCTTATTACCGTTTGCTGAACACTATCGGCATTAAAGACCTGACGCCGGAAACCATAACCAAAGTAATTGACGAATTCAAAGCGGTCGAAGCCGAACAGAAAAATACAAAATTAACTAAAGCCAGGAAATTCTCGCCCGTAAAACTGCCTTCGGATACTATAAAAACTTCCTCTAAAAGTAAAAACGCCGCGAATAAAGAACTCAAGGAAGTCGTCCCGGATCTGGTACAGCG
>Ga0172377_10002882_pt1 | contig 17650 bp, 16 predicted proteins | sample Pumphouse3metaG_FD_119749 | JGI IMG/M metagenome (GOLD analysis project Ga0172377, IMG submission 119749) | Leachate microbial communities from a municipal landfill in Southern Ontario, Canada - Pumphouse #3 metaG | ecosystem: Engineered > Solid waste > Landfill > Unclassified | place: Canada...
ACTGCAAGCATAAAATTTGCTACCTTTGTTTTTGCCTTTTCCCGCAATTCGCTCTACTAAATGGCCTTTGTGGCATTCCGGGCAAACAACTTGAGTATCAATAACGGGAGTCGCAACTTTTTTTGATTTATCAGATTGCTTGATATATTTGCAGGCAGGGAAATTACTACAAGCCTCGAATTCTCCGAATTTTCCTTTACGAAACACCATTGGTGACCCGCATTTCGGGCAAACTTCTCCCGTGGATGTTGGCTTAATTCTTTCCATGTTTTTACTTGCATAATCGATTAGAGGAATAAAGTAATTGTAAAAATCACGAATTGTGACTAGCTGAGATCCTTTACCATCAGCGATTTCGTCGAGGATGATTTCCATGTTTTTCGAATAATCAGCACTGACAAACTCCGCGAAATATTGGTCAAGTTCAGTAATTGTCATTTTGCCCTGTTCTGTGGGAACAAATTTCTTATCACTAATGGAAACGTACTTTCGTTCGCGAATAGTGGCTATTGTCGAAGCGTATGTCGAAGGCCTTCCGATTCCTAAATCTTCCATCTCTTTGATTAATCGAGCTTCGGAATATCTCAGCGGTGGTTGCGTGAAAAATTGTTTTTTTTCGATAACTAAGGGAATAATCGTAGTACCAACAGGCATATCAGGAATGATATTTTTTTGTTCTTCTTCACCACTTTCATACTTAGCATATACGACTAAATACCCGTCAAATAATTGCTTATATGATACGGTTTTAAATAAGGCATCATTGTTTTCTAAAATCAGGGTTTTCTGTTCGAGACAAGTCGGTTTCATTAATGAGGCTACTGCTCGGGCAAAAATCATTTGATATAGATTGTATTCATCCCTAGATAAATGTGACTTAATACTTTCTGGTGTGCGACTCAAATCAGTCGGTCTAATGGCTTCATGGGCGTCTTGAACATTTCCATGATTGTTGGCTTTTTTAATGGCTCCAAGATATTGTTTGCCGTATTTATTGATAATATAGCTTGAAGCACTCGTTACAAACGAATCTGATAATCGAATTGAGTCCGTGCGCATGTAAGAAATAAGACCAACTTTTTCTGTGTCGGTCTCCACGCCTTCGTATAACCGTTGTGCAACCTGCATGGTTTTAGTGGCGGAAAATCCGTACCGATTAGAAGCGTCTTGTTGTAATGTTGAGGTTATAAAGGGGGGACGGCTTTCCACGTATTTATTTTTTACTTCTAGAGAAAGCACGGTGAAAGCTGCTTGTAACGAGTTGACGATGGCATCAGCGACTTCCGCTTTGCTAATTTTTATGGGCTTATCTTTATATTTATATAATTGGGCTGTAAAAGTTGGATATTGAGCATATATTTCGTAGTATTCTTCGGCAATAAATTTGTTTATTTCGTTTTCTCGATCGACGATTATCTTTAAAGCGGCGCTTTGAACTCTTCCTGCTGATTTGGACTTGATTTTGTTTTGGAGCAGTTTACTCAATTTAAAACCGATAATCCGATCAATAATTCTCCTGGTTTCTTGTGAAGAAACAAGGTTCTCATCAATGTCTTTGGGATGTTCGAAGGCTTCTAAAATCGCTGATTTAGTAATTTCGTTAAAAATAACCCGTTTTACAATTTTGTTTTTAGTATCAAGAATGGCATTAAGATGCCACGAAATGGCTTCTCCTTCTCGATCCGGATCGGTTGCCAAAAAGATTTCATTAGCTTTTTTAGCGGCATCATTCAATTCCTTAACAGTACCCTTTTTATCAGGAATAACGTCGTATTGCGGTTTAAAATCGTTATTGATATCGATTCCCAACCCGCCAACACCGGCAATAGCCAAATCACGAACGTGCCCTTTAGATGACTTAACCGTATACTCTTCGCCTAAATATTGTTCAATTGTTTTTGATTTGGATGGTGATTCTACGATTACTAATTTTTTTGTCATAAGTATCTACTCCGTTTCAGTATATTACTATACGCAATAATCTTGTGCTTGTCAACATCTTTGTTTTGATAAAAAAAGGACATTTATTTATTTACAATAAATGTCATACGATCCTTATTTTGCATGTCTTTGATGGTAAAGATTTTAGCGCTGGGATAGTATTTTTTTGCTAATGCACGGATTTCTTCAGCTTTATCAAATCCATGTTCGAAAGCCATAATAAAGCGTTGATTTAAAATGTTTTGCGCTTCCTCAATAATAATTCGGTAAAACTTTAACCCATCCACACCACCGAATAATGCGATGTTCGGTTCGTTATCCTTAATAATGTCAGCTACAACTTCATCATCGGGAATATAGGGGGGATTGGAAACGATAATATCGAATTTCATATCCGATATCGGGTTCAGCATATCGCCTTGAATAAACGTGATATTGGCGTCGAGTCGCAATGCGTTATGCTTTGCGACCAGCAAAGCAGCTTCGCTAATATCCGTTGCGGTTACTTCTATTTTGGGCTCTTCTTTAGCAAACGTTATTGCCAAACACCCCGATCCAGTTCCGATGTCGACTAGCTTAACCGATTGACCAGAAAATACTTCATCATACTGCATTAAAACATTAGCTACTAATTCTTCGGTTTCAAATCGCGGAATCAAAACTGTTTCATCAACTAAAAAATCGTATCCATAGAACGAGACATATCCCATAATGTATTGAACCGGTCGATGATTAATAACATATTGGTCGACCCCTTCAAAAAAAGCAATTTGATTTGTTTCAGGCATTTCCTTATCGATATCAAGGTATAATTCAGTTGGTGTTTTCTGCGAAAAATGCAACAAAAGCAATTTAATACCCGATGCTTCCATCCCATGTGCTCGCGCCGTTTTCTCGCCTTTTCGCAATATAACAGAATAAGTAGCCATGTTACTCTTCCCGCTTAGAAAGCTTGCGCTGTTGCTCTTCTGCCAACAAGGCATCAAGAATGGAATCAAGTTTACCTTCCATAACTCGGTCTAACTGTTGAATACTAAAATTGATTCGATGATCGGTTACTCGATTTTGTGGATAATTATAGGTTCGGATTTTTTCCGATCGATCACCTGTGCCAATTTTGCTTTTGCGTTCCGCGCCTTCTTTATCAAGTTTTTCTTGCAAGGCCAGATCATATAAACGCGATCTTAAATTCTTAAGAGCTGAAGCTTTATTTTCTTGCTGACTTTTTTCGTCTTGACATTGTACAACCATTCCCGTAGGGATGTGTGTTAATCGCACGGCTGATTTAGTAGTATTCACCGATTGCCCTCCCGGCCCGGAAGAACAGAAAATATCAATACGAATGTCATTCATATCTAATTCGAAGTCTAATTCTTCCGCTTCTGGCAAAGCAAGAACCGTTGCTGTTGAAGTATGAATTCGCCCAGATGCTTCGGTTTCGGGAACCCGTTGAACTCGATGAACTCCTGATTCATATTTCATTAGCGAATATACGGAATCGCCGCTAACCGAAAATTCGATTTGTGAAAATCCACCCATTTCAGATACATCCGCAAACATCACAGATACTTTCCAACCGCGTGATTCAGCATATTTAGTATACATTCGGAATAAGTTACCGGCAAAAATATTGGCTTCATCGCCGCCAGCAGCACCCCGTATTTCCATTATAACGTTTTTCTCATCGGTCGGATCTTTGGGGATTAATAAAACCTTAAGCATCTCTTCATATGCAATAATTTTATTTTTTAAAGATTCCGATTCCATTTCTGCCATTTCCCGAATTTCCGGATCTTCATCATGGGTCATAGCCTTGATTCCTTCGGACTGTTTGAGACAACTTTTGTATTCGCGATACATCACAACAGTTTTTTCCAATGCCTTTTGTTCTTTGGAAAGCTCGCGGACTCTCTGACGATCCATAGCAATATTAATATCTGACAAAAGTTGCGTTATCTCATTATAACGTTCTTCAATTTGATCTAATCTTTCGTTTAACATATTCTTCTCCTAATTACTAATAAAATTTGAATAAGTACATTAATAAAGTTGAACCTGACAAAGAAAAACGGTCTTACGACCGCTAGAAATTATCTTTGGCTTGGTCAATATTGTACGTTTCTTCATTATTACTAGTGCTTAAATTGCTGAAAGTAGACATATTTTTATTGAATAATAATTCAAATTCACCAATCGTACCCGATCGGTTTTTGGCAATGCTCACTTCGACATGGTTCTTTTTTGTCGTTTCTTGATCATAATAGTCTTCGCGATATAAAAACATAACTATATCAGCATCTTGTTCAATTGATCCCGATTCACGCAAATCGGCCATAACCGGTTTTTTCTCTTTTCGCATTTCCACATTTCTCGACAATTGTGACAATGCCACTACCGGCACCTTTAATTCACGAGCAACTTCCTTCAAAACACGGCTGATTTCCGAGACTTCTTGAACCCGATTGCCTTGATTTGTTTGCGTACCACTCAGTAATTGTAAGTAATCGACAACAACTAAATCAAGTTTCTCTTCCTGTTTTAATTTCCGGCATTTGCTGCGAAGATCGGTAACCTTTACAGTGCCTGAGTCATCAAAATACAGATTCAATTGTGAGAGGCTTCCGACAGCAAAATGGATTTTCTCCCATTCCTGCGGAGTAAGTTTGCCTTGACGAAGTTTGAAGTTATCAACTTGAGCTTCGCAAGAAAGCAAACGCATTACTAATTGGTCAACACCCATTTCCAAAGAAAAAAAAGCAATATGCGGCCGGCTTTTCGCTTTGGCAACATTTAAAGCGATATTTAGAGCAAATGCTGTCTTTCCCATTGATGGACGGGCAGCAATAATGAGCAGATCAGATTTTTGTAATCCTAAAGTATAACGATTAAATTCATAATAACGAGTGTCAAGACCGGTTACGTTGCCACCAATTTGCGCTTGCTCAGCAATTTTACCAACTAATAGATTGGCGATTTCTCCAACGCCCTTAAAATCGCTAGTGCGTTTATCTTTAGTGATACCAATTACCTTTTTTTCAACGTCATCAATAAAGTCCGGGGTGTTATCAATTGTATAAGATTTCTCGATAATTTCCCGGCAAGTATCTTGGATTCGCCTCGTAATGGATTTATCTTTAACAATGTTGATATAATTTAAAAGATTTGCAGTTGATGGCACAGCATCAATTAGTCCGGCCACATACTCGACGCCACCAGCTTTGGCGAGCAAATTTCGATTTTCTAAGCGATCAATCAGCGTTGTATAATCAATGAAGATATCTTCGTGATGTAAATCCCGCATCACGGTGTACAACACCTGATGATTAGGAGAATAAAAATCCTGTTGTTGTAGTTTGTCTAGAATAGTTTTAATCGATCCTTGTTCGAAGAAAACGGAACCAAGTACCGCTTGTTCAGCTTCGATGTTTTGTGGAATTTTTTGTTCCATGGCGATCCTCCGTTTCGGGGTAAATCCTATTTTTCTTCGATAATCTGTAAATTGATTACGGCGGTAACATCCTTATGTAGTTTAACCAAAACCTTATAAACTCCTAGGGAGTGAATATTATCCTCGAGCATAATTTTGCGTTTATCGATTTCAAGATTGTAGACTTTCTTATATTCTTCGGCGATTTGTTTGTTATTTATAGCTCCGAAAAGTTTTCCTGACTCACCAATCTTGACATATAATTTGATTGGTTTTTCTTCAATTTCGGTTTTGAGTTTCTTCATGGCTTCTAAATCAGCTAAAGCATCATTTTCCACTTTTGACTTTTCATCTTCAATCGCTTTGATATTAGAATTGCTTGCTTCAATGGCTTGTTTTGAAGTTAGCAGGTAATTTCCATATCCTGTCGCCACTTCGATAACATCGCCTTTTTTACCTTTGCCTTTGACATCTTTAATTAAAATAATTTTCATGGTCGCATTCTCCTTAAATGAAGATTTCAATATTTCTTCAAGCTTTAGTACGATATCAGGAATATTTCCTCCGGTTATTTGGGCCGCTGCATTATTTAAGTGACCACCACCGCCGAATTGTTCCATCATAACCGAAACATTATATTTATCGACAGAACGAGCGGAGATAGCAATGGTCTCATTACCGATGTTTCCAATAGCAAATGCGGCAATGATGTTATCAATTTCTAAGAGTTCATCAGCTGTTTTTGCAAGTTGAACCCGATCGGTTTTACTTTCTGAAGCCATAGTCGCTATGGCAAAACGGTCGTTAATTATTTGAGCTGAGTTGACAAGATTGGATTTAGTTTTAATGTCATCAAGTGATTCCCGAAGAATCAACTTTGCCTTAAAGGGGTCGGCAGCGTACCGTTTCAGTAACGCAGCTGCTTCAAAGGTTCTTACTCCGGTTCGATAGGTGAAATTATTCGTATCAATCATCATTCCCGCAAGCATAATGGTTGTCTCGAACCCATCGATTTCCAGTTCATAATTATATAGTTCCATCATCTCGATAACAAGTTCTACCGATGATGATGCATAAGGTTCAACATAATTCAAACTGACTTCGGAAAGCAAATTGTCAATCCGACGATGATGATCAATAATAGCAATGTTCTTTGTCTTTTCCAGTAATTTGGGTTCGATGGTTTGGGTTGGACTGTGGTGATCAACCAAGATTAAAAGGCTGTTAGAAGTAATCGCGTCCATTGCATCATCGGGATCAATCAAATATTCCAATAATTTGACATCTTCCCGATTTAGCATATCGATAACTTTTGCGCAAGTATGATCAATACGATCGAAATCAATGATAATTCGGGAATGCTTCCCTTGAGCAATTGCTAAATGTAACAGCCCAATCGCCGAACCAAATGCATCTAAATCGGTATTATGGTGTGGCATAATATAAGTAGCTTCCGATTTGGAAATCAGATCACTAATGGCACGAGAATTGATACGAGCGGTAATTTTTGTCCGTTTTTCAACGGTGTTGCTTTTTCCGCCAAACATCTTAAGTGATTGATTCTGAATATTAACGACGACTTGATCGCCACCGCGTCCAAGCGCCAGTTTCAAAGCTTCATCAGCTAATTCTCCAAGTTTATCGGCTAATGTATCAAAGCAGGCAACACCCATGCTTAAAGTAACCCGAACTTCGTTTTGATTGGATATTTCGTTGATTTCATCCAATATGGAAAATTCATCTTTCATAACCTGTTCTAATTGCTTTTTGGACAGATAGATGACAGATTTTTCGGGTCGGAGGTTTAAAAAGAGGATGTCATATTTGCGACACCAATTGTCCATAGCTCCTAACAGTTTTCCTTGAATATTGTTTTTTACCTGCAAATCCATATTTGCGGTGGCTTCATCGAGATTATCAAGATTGACGATACCGATGGCATTTGTATTATCATTAAGACGTCTTTTGCATTCTTCACGTTCAGTAACTTCAAACAAGTAAGCACATTTGTTTTTGGGATAATGAACGACTTCATAGTCTTTACCATAGATATTGAGAATGAATTTACCTTCGCGTTTTTGAATCAGGTTGTACAAGTTTTCATGGATAAAGGATAGTTTTCGTTCAACAAGAATATTCGAAAAAAACTCCTTGGCAATTCCGTTTGCCCAGGTAATGGTAAAATTGTCATCGTAAAGAATCATCCCCACAGGAAGCTAATTTAAGGCAATATCCTCGCTGTTTTTTAAGCGCCGGGATAATAAATTGGTTTCTTTAATCTTTTCTTCAAGGGTTCGAATTTTTCCAACACGCTTACGATTGCTAAAAGCCATAACTAATGAACTAATGATTATAGTTGCTAACAAGCAGACATAAAGGATTATGTATATATGGTTATCTAAAGACCACAAATAAACGAACCCAAGAATGCTTAACGAAAAAAAGATTATTATGGTCAATATTATCATCACAATTGAACGTTTTTTCATTGTCGCACTCCTTTCGTGATTAACAGAATAATTATATCATATAATGATAAAATTGCAATTTCGAAACCATAAAGTCATAAAAAAAAGACTCGATGAGTCTTTTTTTGTATCTAGTCTTTGACGAAAGGCAATAAAGCCATGAAACGAGCACGTTTAATAGCGACAGCAAGGTGTTTCTGAAAATATGCTTTCGTACCGGTTACGCGTCTGGGTAAAATTTTACCCCGCTCCGAAATGAACTTTTTTAACATTTCAAAGTCCTTAAAATCGATATAGGAAATCTTATTATCAGTAAAATAACATCTTTTTTTCGTTTTTCTCCGCATCACTCGGTTGCCGGTTTGGCCTCCAGATTGCGGTCTTCCGCTGGTATACATCTTAAATCCTCCTATTTAGAATGGCAGATCATCTTCAATGACATGAATGTCATTATTTTTTTCAATGGTTGTTTCTTTTTCGACTGAACGATTGTTGTCGTTAAATTGGCCCTTCGGTTCCAAGAACTCGACGGAATCACAAATAATTTCGGTAACATATCGTTTTGTGTTGGTTTTTTCATCCATATAGTCACGAGTCTGAAGGCGACCGTCAATAGCAACCATATGTCCTTTACTGACATATTTGCTGATGTTTTCGGCTTGCTTTCTCCAAGCAACGCACGGAAAGAAATCCGTAGCAGTGTTATTGTAATTACTAGTGGAATTATCATTGCTATTACTCTGGTTGCTTGAAAATGGCCGATTAACTGCGATGGTAAAAGACACAAAAGCAATATTGTCTTTATTGGTGTGTCGTAATTCTGGGTCTTTAACCAAACGGCCGACAAGCACAACTCGGTTTAACATCGATACCCCTCCAGCTTACTTTTCTTCTCTTGATACAATAATGTGTCTGAGCACGTCTTCTTTAATACCGGCAACACGGTCGAATTCATTCACGCCTTCGACAGAAGCTCGGCAAGTTAAGACGACATAATAACCTTTTTTGAAATCATTGATTTCGTAAGCAAGGTCTCTTGTCCCCCACTCGTTGACAACCAGTTCAGTGGTTCCTCTTGATGTCAAAATCGCATTCATTTCTTCAATAAGTGCTTTTTTGGCTTCAGTTTCAACGGTTGGACGAATGATGTACATAACATCATATTTTCTCATTTTCGTTCCTCCTTATGGTCTAGTGGCCGCAAATCCTTTGCAGCAAGGTGGTGAGATTTCTCACGCCCGATTATTATAACATATGAATATATATTTGTCTATAAAAAAAGACTTTTGCTAGTTGGATTTGTTTGTGAAACCGAATCTATTCAGTATTATATTTCTCGTTACAAATTGTCTCATCGCAAATACGCCTTTTCAAAGGAAAAAAAGGAATTAAAATCGAAACTGATTTTTGGTATATCTTGTATTCCGGACGCGATGACAAAATTTTCTTTTCCATCATGGGAATACTAATAAATAAAAATAATGCCGTCATCGCCATTGGTGCCAACAATAAGATGTTGATGGTTTGATAAGTTCCGAAATACATTACCCATACTCCCCACCACATCAAAACTTCGCCAAAATAATTCGGATGCCGAGAAAACTTCCATAATCCTTCATTAATACACTGTTGTTTTCCATGGTTGCGATGGCGGAATGACGTCATCTGCCGATCAGAAATGTATTGAATAAAGACGGCAACGATACATAGTGAAAAGCCAACGACGATTAACAAATTTACCTCTGGTTCAGCGCGTAAAAAATAATAAGCATTGGCTAGTTGAAAAAAGACAATGATTGTTGGCATCAAGTTTATTCCCCACAAATTTGCAATAAACCATAGTCGAGGATGTTTGTTATGAATCATTGTGTAACGCCAGTCTTGAACTGAAAAATCAACCCATCCATCTGCCCAATTAAGGGTTAATCGGATTGACCACATCACGATGGCTAACATTAGTAATATAACACTTAGTTTAATGTTCGACTGAAGAACAATTATCCATCCAATCACAATTAATGGTGGAACAAAACTCCAATATGGATCATAAACACTTGCGTTCTTAATTAGCAAACCCAAGGTCCATATAATAATGGTTGCGATAATGTCGGAAAAAAACATTTTTATCAACACATTATCGATTGGTATAACAAAAAAAACAATCACGGCCCCACTGATTGCGGCGATATACATTAAAACAAGTATGATTAATGTCTTAATTCGCTGGCTAATTGATTTCATTTTTTACTCTCACTTCAGTTTGGATTAGTCGTTTTTATAATGACAATTGCCTCAGCCAAAGCGAACGAAACTGCTTTTTTGCGAATCAACATCCGATCACCCGAAAACCATTTTTTATATGTCAATATTTTGTCGAAATAAGCAAATCCAAAATACACTGTCCCCACGGGGTTTGCTTCGGTCCCACCAGCGGGACCGGCAATTCCAGTAATCGAAATTGCTAATTCACAATTAGTGATTTTTTTAAGACATTTAGCCATTTCCTCAGCACATGCAAGGCTAACGGCTCCGTGTCGTTTCAGACAAGAATCATCAATTCCTAAGATTCTCATTTTTGCATCTTCAGAGTAAGTAATAAAAGCCTCTTCAATAATTGATGATGATCCACTGACATTGATGATTCGCGATGAAAGCATGCCACCAGTGCACGATTCAGCAGTCGAAATATGATAATTTTTTTCCGTCATAGTATTAAATAAAACCTGTTCTAATGATGTATTCGGAGGCGTTATAATAAATTCACTAAATGTTTTCTTAAATATTTTTAACGTCCGGTTAAAATGTCTTTGATCCTCGGTTTCGGTATAGAAACTGACGATCAAATCTCCTTCTTCTTCAGATAACCGGATTGTGACATCTCGAAATTTAGGGACCTTGTCGTTTAGCGTACTCACAGAATCTTGAATACTGATACCAAATAAAGTATATTCCTCTTTATAAACAACCTTATTGATTAGACTGTTTTCCAAGTTTATCATCACCCGTCTATAAATTAAAACGAAAATGGAAAATGTCACCATCTTGAGCAATGTAATCTTTACCCTCGAGACGAATCTTTCCTAATTCCTTAGCTTTAACTTCGGATCCACAAGCGATTAAGTCATCATAACTAATTGTCTCGGCACGAATAAAGCCTTTTTCAAAATCTGTATGAACTACGCCAGCACATTCCGGCGCCTTTGCCCCTTTTTTAAACGTCCATGCGCGAACTTCGTCTTTTCCGACAGTTAAAAATGTTTGTAAATGAAGCATCTCATAACTTTTTTGAATCAAATCAATTAATCCTGGCTGCTTTACACCAAGATCTTCAAGAAATATCGCTTTTTCAGAGTCTGGTAATTGTGATAATTCCGATTCAATCTTTGCGCTGATAACACATACCTTAGAGCCTTCCGACGAGGCGATTTCCATAACTTGTTTTACGTACGTATTATGGCTGTAATCAGTCAATTCCTGGTCCGAGACATTACAAACATAAAGCATCGGTTTAGCGGTTAAAAAGTTAAAATTACGCAACCACTTTGTTTCTTTATCTGACACATTCATTGATCTGATCGGGAGCGATTTTTTGAGAGTAGTCAGAATCTGAATTAGCAAATCATATTCTTCAACCGCATCTTTATCCGTTTTCATTTGCGCGCGCTTTTCGATTTTTGGAATCCGCTTTTCAACCGTTTCCATATCGGCAAATATAAGTTCTAACGCAATAGTTTCGACATCTCTTATCGGATTAATGTTGCCTTCTACATGAATGATATTATCATCATCAAAACAACGAACTACTTGACAGATTGCATCGCAATTTCGAATATATGATAAAAATTGATTTCCCAGCCCTTCGCCTTTTGAAGCTCCGCGAACCAATCCCGCAACATCAGTAAACTCAAATGTCGTATAAATGGTTTTTTTGGGATTATACATCTTGACCAATGTATCAACTCGGGCATCGGGAACTTCGACAACTCCGATGTTTGGGTCAATCGTCGCAAAGGGAAAATTAGCAGCAAATGCATTTGATTTAGTCAAAGCATTAAATAAAGTCGATTTGCCTACGTTAGGTAAACCAATAATTCCGGCCGTCAATCCCATAATTTCAACTCCTAAAGAATGTCTGGTTCTATTGTATCAAAAACCTCGACTTTATTCAATAATAACCCATATTTGCATCATATATTTAAAGGAAAAACCGACTATTCGTCGGCTTCTGCATTATCATTTTTTCCATTAATCGAAAGAAGATTAATATTAAATAACCGTGTTGCGTTATATGCTGTTATTTTTTCAACTTGTTCATATGTCATATTTCTTAATAATGCAATTTCATTACATATATATTTAAGATGTTTCGGTTCATTAGTTTTCCCTCGGTATGGCATTGGTGATAGATATGGGGAGTCTGTTTCAATCATCAATCTAGCATCAGGAATTGCTTTGGCGACATCTTTGGGAACTTTGGCATTTTTAAATGTCACCGGGCCAGCCAAAGAGATGTTCATATTTAAATCGATAAAACGAAACATTGATTCCACCGACCCAGAATAACAGTGCATGACTCCTGGCAAATCAAGGGGTTTATTTTCCTGAAGAATCGTAAATGTGTCTTCAGTAGCCTCACGCATATGGATTATCAATGGCAACTTAAATTCTTTAGCCAAAGTAATTTGGCGTTTAAAAACATCTATCTGTTCCAATCGATAAGTTTTATCCCAGTAATAATCCAATCCGCATTCACCAATCGCAACGACCCGTGGATCCGAAAGATTGGTTCTTAGTTGTTGCCAATCTGCATCTGATATCTGAGAAGCGATTTCCGGATGGAACCCGATTGCAGCATAGACAAACGAATATCGGTGTGCTAATTCCAAGGCTCGTCGATTTGCTTCAGGGCCATATCCAACACAAATCATAATTCCGACTTCATTATTTTTTGCTTCTGCAATAACTTCCTCGACTTGGGAAAATAAAAGATTATCATTCAAATGACAATGGGAATCAAATAACATGTTCTCACCCGTCTTTACGACCATTATATCACGATATTTGTCTTAAAACAAAAAAGGGACGCAAATGCATCCCTCTGTTTTTGCAAAAAAATTACTTAATGATTTTTACTACTGATCCGGCTCCGACAGTATGCCCGCCTTCACGGATAGAGAATTTTGTGCCTTGTTCCAAAGCGATAGGATGAATTAATTCAACAAACATTTCAATGTTGTCGCCGGGCATAACCATTTCTACACCTTCTGGCAATTGAATTACGCCGGTAACATCGGTAGTCCGGAAGTAAAATTGCGGACGATAGTTCGAGAAAAATGCAGTATGACGTCCACCTTCTTCTTTGGTCAGGACATAAACCTGAGCTGTGAAGTTAGTGTGAGGAGTAACTGATTTTGGTTTGGCAATGACTTGTCCACGTTGAACTTCTTCACGGGCAACACCGCGCAGTAACAATCCGACATTGTCGCCGGCTTGAGCAAAATCAAGCAACTTACGGAACATTTCGACACCAGTTACAACCGATGCTCTAGTATCTTTGATACCGATAATTTCGACGGGATCGCCAACTTTGATGGTTCCACGATCAACACGTCCGGTAGCAACAGTTCCCCGTCCAGTAATTGTGAAGACGTCTTCAACAGGCATTAAGAATGGCTTATCGACTGGTCTTTCTGGCATCGGGATGTATGAATCGACAACATCCATTAATTCCATTATTTTCTTTTCAGCTTCTTTATCGCCTTCAAGAGCTTTTAAAGCTGATCCAACAACAAATGGAGTTTCGTCACCATCATAATGATACTCAGTCAGCATTTCCCGAATTTCCATCTCAACAAGTTCGATCAGTTCCGGATCGTCAACCATGTCAGCTTTGTTCAAGAAAACGACCATTTTCGGTACTCCGACTTGGGAGGACAGAAGAATGTGTTCACGTGTTTGAGGCATGGCACCATCGGCTGCAGAAACAACAAGGATTGCTCCATCCATTTGTGCGGCACCAGTGATCATGTTTTTAACATAGTCGGCATGTCCTGGGCAATCTACGTGAGCATAGTGACGCTTTTTCGTTTCATATTCAATATGAGCAGTATTAATCGTGATTCCTCTTGCTTTTTCTTCCGGAGCGGCGTCAATCGAAGCATAGTCACGATACAGAGCGCCGCCCTGTTGGGCTAATACTTTGGTAATTGCTGCGGTCAAAGTGGTTTTTCCATGATCAACATGGCCAATTGTGCCAATGTTAACATGAGGTTTGGTACGTTCAAATTTAGCTTTTGCCATAATGGTAATCTCCTTTTATATTTTTGTTTTTTTTAGACTTGTCAACGATATTATTTTATAACAAGTTAACTAATAAAGCAATAGTAAGATATCTAGGGGTACAAATAACAAAGTTATTTCAAGAAAATCAACTATTACGTTCTTTTACGATTGCTTCTGTAATTGATTTCGGGCATTCTTCGTAATGTGAGAATTGCATTGTATGCGTTGCCCGACCTTGGCTGTTGGAGCGAAGTGCAGTGGCATATCCAAACATCGCGGCAAGCGGTACTTTTGCGGATATTTTCTGAGCATTGCCATGCGAATCTTGTCCTTCGATACGTCCACGACGACTTGTCAAATCACCAATGACATTTCCTAAATATTCATCAGGGCAGACAACATCAACCGCCATAATTGGCTCAAGTAGCGCTGGTTTGCATTTTTCTTTTGCTTGGCGAAGCGACATCGAAGCAGCAATTTTAAATGCCATTTCGGATGAGTCCACTTCATGAAATGATCCATCGAAAAGAGTGCACTTGATATCCAAAACTTGATAACCCGCAATTACACCGCCACCAAGGGCTTCTTGTAAGCCTTTGTCAACGGCAGGAATGAATTCTCTGGGAATAACTCCGCCGACAATCTTGTCAACGAATTCATAGCCTTTTCCGGGATTCGGTTCAAAACGAATCCAAACATGTCCATATTGTCCATGCCCACCTGATTGACGAATGAATTTTCCTTCACATTCTGCACTGGATTTTATCGTTTCTCGATATGATACTTGGGGATTGCCAACTGTCGCTTCGACCTTAAATTCACGACGCATACGGTCAACAATAATGTCAAGATGAAGTTCACCCATTCCAGAGATGATTGTTTGGGACGTTTCTTTATCAGTGTAAGTTCTGAACGTTGGATCTTCCTCGGCAAGTTTCTGCAGAGCAACACCCATTTTTTCTTGATCACCTTTGGTCTTTGGTTCGATAGCAACTGAGATAACCGGTTCGGGGAAGTTCATTGATTCTAAAACAACGAACTTACGGTCGGAACAAAGTGTATCTCCGGTTATGGTATCTTTTAAACCGACGCAAGCAGCAATGTCACCACAGTATACTTGGTCAATTTCAGTGCGATTATTGGCATGCATTTGTAGCAAACGACCGAGTCGTTCTTTTTTGTTTTTTGAGGTGTTGATAATGTAAGAGCCTTTTTCCGCCATTCCTGAGTAGACTCGGATAAAGGTCAACCGGCCAACAAACGGATCAGTCATGACTTTGAAAGCTAATGCGACAAGTGGGTGATCATCATCATGAGCGATTTCGATTTCGTTTCCTTGCTTATCAAACCCTTTTATCGGAGGTACTTCGACTGGTGAAGGCAAATAATCGATAACGGCATCTAGCATTGGTTTAACACCTTTATTTTTGAATGATGACCCACAAAGGACCGGGAAAAAGGTGACACTCAATGTGGCTTTACGAATGGCTCTTTTTAAGACTTCGATTGCGATTTCTTCGCCATCGAGATAGCTCACCATAAGTTCTTCATCGAAATCGGCAACCGCTTCAATAAGCTGATTACGTTTTGCTTTTGCGAAATCCATCATTTCGGCGGGAATCGCAATTGTTTCGTAATTTTCTTCCGGCTCACCGTCAAAAAGAATGGCCTGCATCGCTACCAAATCTATGATACCATGAAAGGTGTCTTCGACCCCAATTGGCCACTGAATAGCTTCTGATTTTGCACCGAGACGATTATGAATTGTTTCTATCGAGTAGGCAAAATCCGCTCCTGTCTTATCCATTTTATTGGCATAAACGATTCGAGGAACATTATATTCATTGGCTTGACGCCATACTGTTTCGGTTTGTGGTTCAACGCCAGATGAGGCATCAAGGACGGTTACAGCACCATCTAAAACACGTAATGAACGTGCCACTTCAACGGTGAAGTCCACATGACCTGGGGTATCAATAATGTTTACCCGATGATTTTTCCAGAAAGCTGTGGTTGCCGCTGAAGTAATGGTGATTCCACGTTCCTGTTCTTGTTCCATCCAGTCCATGGTTGCCGTTCCATCATGAGTTTCACCCATACGATGGATTCTACCCGTATGATATAATACCCGTTCCGTGGTGGTGGTTTTACCAGCATCAATATGAGCCATGATGCCAATATTTCGTGTTTTATCTAAAGTATATTCACGTGCCATAACTTACCCTTCCTAACTAAAAGCGGTAATGAGCGAAAGCCCTATTGGCTTCGGCCATTTTGTGCATATCTTCTTTTTTCTTAACCGATGCACCGGTATTATTGGAAGCATCAATGATTTCTTTTGCCAAACGATCTTCCATGGTCTTCTCGTTTCTTGAACGAGAATATTGAACAAGCCATCTCAAACCTAGGGTGAGACGGCGATCAGGTCTTACTTCGCCAGGAACTTGGTAGTTCTGTCCGCCAATACGACGGCTTCTTACTTCAACGAGAGGCATGATGTTATTGATTGCATCATTGAACACTTCGAGGGGTTCGCGACCAGTAGTTTCTTTAAGTTGCGCAAATGCGCCATATAAAATATTCTGGGCGAGTCCCTTTTTTCCTTCCATCATGATACTATTTATCAATTTAGTAACCAGTTTGGAGTTATAAATCGGATCAGGCAAAACATCTCTTTTAACAACTTTTCCTTTACGAGGCATATAAATTCCTCCTTTCGAATAATAATGGAATTTTTTGCGATTATGTCAGTTGTCTTGTTGTTACTTTTTAGCCGGAGCCGGTCTTTTAGCTCCATATTTAGAACGTCCTTGTTTTCTGTCGGTTACTGATGTGGTATCTAATGTTCCACGAACGATATGATATCTTACGCCAGGGAGGTCTTTGACGCGACCGCCACGGATTAACACGACGCTATGTTCTTGCAACTTATGGCCAACGCCAGGAATATAGGCATTGACTTCGCCGCCGTTTGACAAGCGAACACGGGCGTATTTGCGAAGAGCGGAGTTTGGCTTCTTCGGAGTCATTGTCGCAACACGAACACAGACTCCCCGTTTTTGTGGACTAGCGAGATCAGTGTAATGCTTAGTCAATGTATTGAAGCCGATGTTAAGTTGAGGGGCTTTTGACTTCTTAATTTTGTCATGACGACCATTCTTAATTAGCTGATTGATAGTAGGCATTTGTTTTCCTCCTTTCATACCCACACACCCAGGAGGTGCGTTTGTTTCATTTTTATAAGGTTGCTCGCGCAACCTCATGATTCACATTTTTATAGCAACAATATTATACACCACACATCGAGGAGTGTCAACCACAAAAAAATTATTAATGAGATAAATAAATGCGTCGTTTTTCATAAAAAAACCTCTCGTCGGATTATCCGCAAGAGATCTTTAGAACACATTGGCGCCTCAACTAGGACTTGAACCTAGGACCCCATGATTAACAGTCATGTGCTCTAACCAACTGAGCTACTGAGGCTCATAAAGATTAATAATAAAGAAAGAAGCCTGGCGACGTCCTACTC
>Ga0172377_10002883_pt1 | contig 17645 bp, 11 predicted proteins | sample Pumphouse3metaG_FD_119749 | JGI IMG/M metagenome (GOLD analysis project Ga0172377, IMG submission 119749) | Leachate microbial communities from a municipal landfill in Southern Ontario, Canada - Pumphouse #3 metaG | ecosystem: Engineered > Solid waste > Landfill > Unclassified | place: Canada...
ATGTGGAGATCATCAACGACCCGGACATACTTGGCAAGTTTACCATAGACACCACTAACCCTGCGCAATATAAGACTTTTGTGGACAGTTCAGATGGCAAAACCAAAGTCATAGTCCACATACCCAAGAACTACAACTTCAAAAATCTCCTTGTCACACACAACACCTGCGACATATATATCCGCCCCAAGTTTATCATGGATGACACAAGGCCGGAGTATCTCCAGTCACGGATGTCGGGATTATTTATAAGCCGGGTCAATACAGATGAGCACATAGGCCAGATAACCCATAATGACTTCTACATATCCACCGAGCTTATAAACTCCTATAAAAATAAATACGGATTGACTGATGTCACTTTAAACATAGTAGTAAGAAGAGCCGGGAAGAATGATATCCTGACTCAGGAAAGAAATTACATCGAGATGTTGTATATGCTTGAGGATGATGAGATATTGCAATTCCTAAGCGGAAGCGGGGATCCCTCATTCCCGTTCTGGAAAGCCGATGTTCTCGCTAACTCTGGTTACTCAAAGACATTGTATCAGTTGCAGAAGCCTGAAGTCTATGGGGATTTGTCCATGTATCTGAAAATGTTCGGATATCTGAACTGCCTCAACCTGGCATGCAGGAAAGTGGCGGCATGGAATGCCGGACAGTTCTATGGTGGAAGCATGCTTGCCAGGATACCTGTGGCTTTGTTGCATGCCAAAGCTATCACCTGCATTCCCACCATAGGCGGACGTCGTCTCAACCCGGACGAGTATGTGGTCAAGCGCATGGGCAATGAGCTTGCGGTGGATATCAGCGCTGATGTGTCCATAGCCTATCAGACGGGCATGGCGTTTGAGATATTTGAGGATATCGAGCCAAGGGCAGAGCTGTTCACACCGACATCCGGTAACAACAAAATAGAGGTTGAGGGCGAGGTGCTTGTCTATCGCGTTAGACCTGTCGGGACATTCACCAAGAACCTTGTGACAACCAGTTATCAGCCAACCAATAGCTATCAACCTGTGACAACTGGATGGAGCATCACAACTTCCGGAGACAAGTCCTATGCCACATTCACATCAGGATACAACATTGAATATCTTGTAGTCTCCAAGTATGGATTGAAAACTGTCCATAAGTCCAGCTTTACTGTGGAGTCCCTAAACGGGGATGTCATATCAACCAAGCTTATGACCACCACCTGCAGGAAATGGACTTCTAACGCTACCATCACAATTCCAGTCCTATGGAATGCTAACATTGTGTATCTAAATGGCAGGGAACTTGCTGACCCCATAGACTATGTGACGGACAGGCTCACAAACAGCAGCGGGTATCTTATCGGCTACGCGTACCACATAACAGGGATAGACCATTTGCACCATGAGACTAACACTTTGGAGGTTGTGACCATCCCTGACATGGAGGTGGCCAAGCTTAATGACTTCAGCCACAACAACACCAACGACATCATACTCAGCACACTGATGTGGTACAACAACATAAGCATGCTGACAGCGGACGGGCTGCCTGTCAATGTGGAAAAAGGCACAACCGAGGCGTTGTTCATGGCCGGGGCCATCCCCGGGGGCGCCCTTCTGCATACAAGGATAGCCCTCCCCAGACCGTTGGTTGCGTTGTTTGAGGAGGCAAGCTCTGGAACCGATATGACCATAGCGAATGACATGTCACGCCTTCAGCTTATACAGGAGTTCCTAAAGCAGAGAAAAGTCAGGGAGTATAAGCTGTCCAAGATAGACAAGTCCCATAACTTGTACTCGATAGTCCTTGCTCTCATTATGCGGGATTATCTTAAGGGAACTTTGAGCATCAACCCCAACAACAGCATACCTCCACAGGTGACCACATACACCAACTTAAGCAGCTATGATTTGCTTATGCAAAACAACACACTGTCCATAGTTGTATCGGGATCCAACGTGGCCAATGTTGATGGAACTTACACCATCAACAATCTAAAAGGCACAGGACGAATATGGTCCAAGGGAACCATGCGCATAGCCTACAGCGCCGTTAACACACGATGGGAGCTGCGTAATAACACTACCGTTTTATATAAGACCACCGAGATAGTCAAAAACTATGATCCGTGGTTGCTGATATGGGAGAGTGTCAACCCATCCCACAACATCCCGGAGCTATCGTCTGATGGCGTGGATCTCAGATACATAGATGGGTATCCAACATACCGGCATTACGATGTTAATAAGAATGACATTCACAAGTACAAAGTCCTCAGACAGGTAATGGACGAGCTCCTGCCAACTGATCAAATTCAAGATGGAGTAACGATACGATGAGTGAAAGAAAAATAACACTTTTTGGAAACAAGACACTTGGGCCTTACCGGCTATCTGAGATATATGATCCCGATGCTGATGGAGCGGATCCGGAGGCCGCTGGTAAGATCGTCCCAGCGATGTATTCCCAGATAGTCGATGACATACATGGTAGAAAAAATAAAATATACACAGTCATCGCTGTGGACCAGAACACATTTAAATCAACACTGATACCATCCTCCATGATACCCACAGGGGATGAGGAGAGGGTGGTCTCATATGGCAATGATGTCTATATGCTTTACTATGTCGCCGCCAGCGGCAGGCTAATAATTGACAGCAAGCTGTCATTTTTTGGATCGCAGGCTGTCAAGTACCAGATCATACGTGTCAATCCAAACGGCAGCACAACAGTCATCAGCAAATACGCCAGCCAGCCAGGAGGCGGCACGCCCATAGTGGACACCATAGACTTGGAAATAGCTGGAGGCACAAATGTCAGAACATGTCCCAACTGTTACACTGACTTGAATATGTCCCAAGGGGAGCTGGTGTATCTCAGGTTGCTGGATGGTGCTAACGTCCTGGTGGCATCTATCGCGCTTATCGCGCATAACGCCGCAGGGCTTATGACCTCGCTCAGAAACCCTGTGACCGCCCTTCTGGTGACAGCCAACCAGATGAACGACGCAGGCGACATCATCCTGTACCGCAACCAGGACAAGGACGACCTTGTGTTCACAGTCAAGCTTAAATATGCTGACCTGAGCGAACAGGTGATCACCATAGACAATCAGACCAGCTATGTGTATGGCATGGGGGAGATAGAATCAGCCATACCGGGAAGCACACATGAGCTGCTGTTCAAAAAGTACCTGCCCACTTCCGACTACTCAGTCAATTATGTGGCCGCATCCAAGATGGTCAGAATAGTCACAGCCGAGCCATATGGCATAGCCAAGATATCCATCATACCGTCATGGGACTCCACCAATAAGGTATGGACTGTCAAATATCTTGCTTATTATGCGGATAAGACAAAGACCCCCGCATATATAACCCCGACAGTCACAGGGCATGCCGGGAACGAGTTTGATATTGGGCAGAGCCTTGTCCTCAAGACAACACATGAAAACCCGTCAGGGGTGGATGAGACATATGTCCAGAACTCAGGGATAAAATACATTAGCCCTCCAACAATGGAATTTGCAGGGGAGATATATACTTTGACAACTGAGGGCGGAGGAGGAAACACAAGGGTGTGGGCATCTCTTACCTCAACTAAAACCATATCCTACGCGCTGGATGCCAGTAGGTGGGTTTGCAAGCAAGGAACGATCACCATATACCGAAGCACCAATAGCCCCAACCCATGGGACAAGAATGTCAAGTGGTACAACCACACCACAGGGGCCGAGGTGGGATATGTGATAGACATCTCAACCGATGTGCGGAACAATCCCATGTTCAACAACTGGGTGATCTATGATACTGGAGGATTGAGCAAGAGTGTGATGTATGGCAACTCAAGCAGCATACACACAAGACCAAGGATATATTACGGGACAAGAAGCGGATCCTCCGGCAATGTGTACCATATCCCAGCAAGCTTGTTTGGGACATTGTCCACCAGCATGGAGCATGTTCTCAACAACTTCTATGTAAGTGCCAACCCGCCGAAGACCACTCATGAGGCGTTTCCATTGACCCCCACGCATTTCAGGATAAGAAATGCTGACACGCTTACAGCGCTTATGTCCCCAATGGCTATGGAGGACTGGAACAACGACCTTCCCATAGCCTCTGGCAACACGTATTCAGGCAAGACTGTCATAGTCGAGTTCCTGTCCCTTGAGAGCGGAGTCTACAAAATACTCTACGGGGTGCCCGTAGAGGTGGTGTCTAGATCGATATAACAACAGTTGATACAGGGTGGTGTGGAGGTTATTCCACACCACCCTGCGTCATTTTATGTTATATCAATTTCAAGACAAGGAGCACATATGCGACTACATGAGATAATCCATAAAGCTGGTGGAAGGACAATCAGATACTCGCCAGATGTCCTTGACTGGGGGGAGTTTGTCAAGCTTGGGCATATGGAGGACAACCACATAGCTGTCAGCATGGGGACTGAGGATAAAATAAAGTTCATAAGCTTGCACAAGCTGTTTCTTAAAAGACCCATGCTTCAAATCACGACAACAAGCTGGAATGACCTTCTTACCCAAATGGGAAAATTGGATGACATTGATGAGTTGATTGTCAACCTGCTTGTGCCGGAAGATGGAAGGATGGATGTTGTTGGAGGACAGCCCATGGCTGTAAGAAGCAACATACACTCCAACATTCAAGGAGATGTGGACTACTACCCACCACATTCCATATTAGGATTGGACATAGTAGAGCATGACAGCAATCTTGTCCTGGCCAATAAAGGAGGACAGCATGCTTAGCCTTCATAGAATCACAGACATGGCGGAGCTCCTAGGCAGGGACAGTGATTCCATAGTCGCCTTTGTAAATGGCGTGGCGCATTATACCTCCATGTCTGAGAATGGGTTGGTGATCCATAACGCCAACCTTTTGACAGACTCTGAGGATGAGATAAGAAACCTTGTTGTCATGGATTTTGACGTGCTTGGCCCTGTCATGAAATACAAGTTGTCAGACTGCAAGAAAGTGTATATAACAGGAACCTCCACAGTCAACAATGACATCCCGTCCACAAAGTATGTCAAGTCTGCGACCGCGTTTAAATCCTATCTAAAGGACCACATAACGATAGTGTTCACATTGCCTGACAATGCCAAAAACGGGATACCTGTCCTATGTCTTGGAGGGCGATTGTTCTTCCCTGGATTGGATAGATTGGAGCTTTATAAAACTCAGTCTAATTACGGGGTGTTTTTCACCATCAGTAGAGATGTACTGGAGGGTATGATTTCCATCAATCTAGCGAAGCAAAACCCCTCAGGCTCAGGGGTAAAAGTGAGGCAAGTTGATCTCGTTGGTTTTTTAAACAATCTCTTCGTTGAGAAGATAACAGACAATCCAAACCCAAACAAGGATTGCACGGTTCCCTATGTTATCATGCTCAGTCCCGACAACCCGATATATCTTCAAATGACTGACTCAATATCAACCATTAAGCCAGGCATGTTGAGATTTCCAAGAGGAGCTAATGGCATTCTTGTAAGCAAACTCTCAAGGGATTTGTTTGACTATACCAAGATACCATATGAGAGCGAGAGCTTAGTCACTGTGGCTGAGCCTTATAGAAGATATCTTGATATAAAGGCGATGCCCTCCAACTATGCCAATAGGCATCTTGGATTCGGATGGCACAACTACAACGAGTCAGACAAGTACAACCCATTCTCGGTGACCAACAGGACCATGATAGGACTTGAGACACTTGCCTTATTGGACATAGCCCACGATGTTGACCGCGATAGCAGATGGTGGGATGAGGATCTTGGATTTGGTAGAATAACGATGTTCCCAGCAGGCCCATTGAAAAGGATAACAAGGATACCCAAGAACCTTATTCCATTTTATCAGCCGATCAACATAAGAGTATCCAAGAGTCTCTTAGGTCCTAACGTCATAATAGAAAAACCCAATGACAACGTGACTGGTGTGTACATATATATAACAGGTGAGGATGAGGGCCGCATGTGGCTTAGAAGCATGAACCCCCCATTCAGACTGGTGTACAACGTAATACACCAGGCATGGACCATATGTGATGCTGACAACAACATCAAATACCAAACCAGCCTAAGCGCAAGCTTTGACAGTGATCCCAATGTCAAACCCCCAAAGCATTACAACCCCTGGGATGACAACTTGTTCTGGTTCGAGCCCATAAACAGATGAGGAAGGTGATATGAATATTAGAGATGCGTTCAAGTTCAAGGCGGACAAGTCCGTGGTGTTCGTGGGCAAGGAGCTCACAGTCAAGATATCCAAGAGATATGAGAACTATCAGTTGCTGACAGTGAAGGACACTGTCAGATCTTTAGGCATATTCGAGATGTTCACAGAGGGCGCGTCAAGCAACCTGTTCCTTCCCGCTGTCATTGAGATGTGCCCATCAGACACAGCGACCATGACCCAGGGGTCTGATGAGTATGTGGTATGCACATTCAAACAAGGCGACACATTCATCAAGGACCGGAGGCTAGTCAGGAACCCGCAGCTGGCATATGTCATCTTTACAGAGTTTGTGGAGAAAGGCAAGATGCCCGGGTTTCTGACCTATAAGGACATGGCGTTCATATTCGATGTGGCCCAGAAGGTGTCCGGGTTGAACATAGCCACCAACCATGTGGCGTTTGAGATCATCTATTCCTTCCTGGCAAGGAAGCATGATGATTATACTAAGTTGTATAGGTTGACTGATATGAAGAAACCCCCATTGTTTCTAAGACTTACCGATACAGCACATGCCACCTCATCCGTGACAGCCAAGCTTGTCAGCAGTTACCTAGCAGACTCTATAAACGCGGCCATAGTCAATGAGTCTGAAAATGAATCACAGCTTGAGGAGCTTTTAAGGCAGTAATGAAAGTGTAGTTCAAATGGTTTCACCTATATATGACTTAAGTGATGATAAGGATAATGAAGTTGTGCTTACAACTCTCCTATGTCATCATTTAAGGCTAAAATAAGGAGATAGCCATGACAACAACTAAGACTACCACCCCCGAACTTATCACAGAACGAGAAACCAATGTCAATGGATCTGCTATCTTGAAGATCAAAGCAAAAGGCACCTTCGACTACGACATCGTAGTCGAGGGCAATTTGCAGGGCAAAAATGTCCTGCAGAAAGTCCGCGATCTGATCGCGGACAAGATCCGCGGCCGCTAACTGAACGAAAGGGAGGGAGTAATGCAACCAGCTTACTCCCTCCCGGATCTTTATTTTTTTAAATTAGAATGAACGTTAAGCGATGGGGGATAAGGGGTGTCTAACACCCCTTATCCCCCATGCAACTTATTTTTTTGTTCTATCCTGTGAAATACATTTTCAGAACATCCTGCTCGAGTTTCTCCATGCACCTGTTGCCTATGCCTGTCAGGATAGGGGATAAGATGAGCCGGTTGTTGATGCCTATGGCTGAGAACCACGCATCACATGTGACACTTCCATCCTCAACTTCCCATGGCTCCGCCACAGCGGTGGCTATGGATTTCAATGAGCTGTCAAACTCCAGTTTGTCACCACCACCCATGGTTGTGGTGTCCTGTATATAGAACCTGACTATGACTGTGTCATCATCAAGGTCTATCCCACTTATTCTGTCAGAGTGCTTGATGTTGGTGGACATGGGGAACTCATCCTCATTCACAGTCCCTGTGGCGGCCTTGCGTAAAGCCGCCTTTCTTTTATTAACCAGGTTGATTATGCTCTTGATGGACGGGGACACATCCTCTATGTTGCTTTTATAGAAAGTATCCAACTTCACAACAACACCATTATGGCCTGACCTGGCTGACTTTTTGTTAAGCTTGGACAAAAGCTCTATGGCCTCGTCATCAAGCTTGCCAAACATGTCATCCGACATCTGGGACTGGTCAAACACCATCACAGGATCCACACTGGCGATCTTGGTCCCTATGTCAGCAAACTTATGGACTGTGGTTGTCTTCTGTAAAACAACATCCTTCACAAACACAGGGTTGATCTCCAAGTCCTTGGCAAGCCTGGTGGATATAATGGAACTGTCCTCAAATGTATGGTTGGCGTCTATCAGGATGGTGTTGGTGAGCACCCCGATATTCCATGCCACTTGCTTGCTTAATGCGTCAGGTGTGAAGAACCTGTTGTTGTATATGAGGACATCCCCGCGCTTGACCTTGTCGCCTTGAGCCAGGTTGTTCAGTGTCACATTCTGCGTGCACCAGAACCCGCCCCCTCCGTTGTTGGTATACTCCTCACCATACTTGAGAGCCACCCGTTTATTGAGCTTGGGATAGAAGACTGTGGCTATTTGAGCATCCCCATCTATCTTCTCCATGACCCCATCATCCTCAGCCGCATATGCGAATGGGGGAACTGTCCTATGCGCGACAACCTCCTCATAACCTGTCCGTATCCTTGATGGCTCGGATTTGGCGGTTGGGGTATATTGGCTTAAATGTATGCTTGCAAAGTTGGCGCGCTTGCCATCATCGTTGGTGACACATGGCATAAGAACACCTGTCACCGATAATATCTGGGATGAGTCAAGCTTATCAGTTGTGACTGGCTTGGGCATGCCCCGTATGTTGGTGAGCACCGGGTCCACACTCAATGTAGCCACATAGCCTATCTTGGCATTATCTACCGTGGCTTCCGAGATGGTCCCGACTCCGTCATCAGGATATTGCCTATCATCTAAAACAAACGTGTCCACGGACTGCCTGCCACCGAACCCTGAATGGCTGTAGGACGCTTTGTACTTTATGTCATTTATGGGGTTGATGATATCGGCGTTCTCCATGAGCTGGTCCTGTATGATCATCTGCTTGACCTCAAACTCGGAGATGCTCATCTTATTGCTGGCGCCTATAGCCCTGTTCTTATAGGTCGCATAGGCCCTGGCTATGGATTTATAGACAGCGGTGTTGAACCGCTCATACGACCGATATCTGTAGTTGGCCTCAGATGCCGGCGGCATGTGCTCCTCTGTTGAGAGAAGCTGGGCAGCCCTTATTAAAAGATCCCTGGTGTTGGTAGGTTCGCCCATCCTGAACAACACATCCTTGGTGATGGGATCCATGAACAAATCAAAGTAGTCGTCTATGCCTTTCAGGTTGTGTACCGAGATGCTCTTGCTTTGCAATAACTCATAATACACATCCTTGGAGTTCATGGCCTCTATCTCCACCTTGGACAAGTTGAAATAACTCAACCCGGCGAATATGAGGCTATTGACTAGAGGCGCCCTTGGAATGATGAGCTTGGCGTCTGCGAACTGTATGACTATGTCCGAGTCCCTAACTGGAAGTCTCTTGCCCTTGGGGACGACTGTGTATTTTGTCTTGGTGTAGTTCAGCATGTTGTTCAGCCCATACCTGTAGCATAATGCGAATGCCACCGGCACAGTCTTATTAAGCAACTTGAAATCCACCCACTCAGTAAGCCTTGAGATATGCACATCCAAAAGGCTTGTCAACACATCCACAAAACACACATCCTGCTCCACAAGAGTCTCATCGCCATAGTTGAATATCTTGACCTCCCCTGTCAGCAGCATGAACATGGCTGTCCTCACTTTGGTTATCCCAAAGAACACTCCGTTGATCTCCTCCTCGATGGCCTTGATAGACTCCACATCCGCAGCCGTAACCTTCATCTCCTTCTGAAGCCAGTTGAACCTCTCAGGATAGTTGAAGTAGAAGCTGGTCATGATTCCCTTGGTGACTATGATCTTGATGTATTTGGACGCTATGGCCGTATAGTCATAGGGCAATGTGTCCTTGGGGAACGCCATGCCGTTGATGATGGCTATGTGGCTCTTGGGCTCTGCAGCCTTCAATATCCTGTCAATATAGTTCACCAGGCTATGCGCCATGGTGGTGTTCCTCTCAACCAGAAACTTGTTGTAGTCGGAGTTGAGTGTCACACGTATATTGGAGATCTTGCATATGGGGACTATCACACGCTGCTTCTTGAAGATCTTGGTGGTCCCGTTGATCTTGCAGTACCCGTTGCTGTCTATCTTGGGCAATGTGAACTTGATGGTATGTTCCTTGTGGCGGATGTCCTCATACTTGACTTTGTAGGTGACCATGTTGTCAAGGTCATCGGATATGTCCATCTTGTCTATGTCCTTCAGGAACATCCCCTGGGAGTTGAATGAGGCCAGGTTGACAACCAAGTCCTTCATCATGTACCTCTCCACATAGTCGTGGTCGAAGGTCTGCACTGAGGATTTCAGCATGGACTTGTCCGGTACCTTGTCCTCAAGGAAATCGAGCTTGTTGGTGGAGACAGTGTCGCTCGGAACATCCGTTATAAGGTCGAGGACTGATGTTTCCCCTATCTTGATCTTCTTGTACTGCTCGCTCATCTTCTTGGCCCTGTTGTATTGAGCCGGGGTCATCCTGTCCTTGTTATCCTCTATGGCCTTGTTGGCCCTGTCGTCTATCTCCTTGACAAGATCCTTGTTGAACTTGGCCAGCTCCTCCTTGGAGACCTCACGAACCAGGTTGTGCTTGTTCATGCCCTTGGATTTATCCACAGTCAGAAGATCTATATCCAATTCCTCCATAGGGGGAAGATCTATGGGTGTCTCCGGCTTCTTGGGTTCTGGAACTGGTGCCTTGGTTTCTGGCTTGGGCTTAGGGGTCTCCTGCTTCACAACAGGTTTGGCGGGTGTGAATGCCTTGGGCTTCTCCCTGAAGGGTTTCTTGGCCATGCCTTTTTTAGTGTCAACAGCAGGCTCTGTCTCTGCCACAGGCTTCTCAACCTCTCTCTTAATAACCTTAGGAACTTCCCTTTGTGAAGGAAGTTGCTCAGGATCGTTGGTTATGAGCACAGGCTTTATCAAATCCGGAACCTCTATCTTGATATCGTCCTCTGTCCATTTTGGGCTTGAGGCAGGCTCCGTGGTTTTCTTATCCTCCTCCTCAAACTCCTCTGAGTCATCTGTCTCTGAGGTCTCCTCAACTGTATCGCTGCTGCCCGTAAGCTGTGTTGCCTCAATGGTGTCAACATCCGAGGGCCTGTCTATGACAAGACTGTCCTCAGCCAGCATGTTGAGGCATTTGATGAATCTGTTCAGGATGACATCATTCTTGCCGTTCATGCGCTTGATCTCAGCCAGTGTGAAAATGAACACCTTGGTTCTTCCATACAGTATGAAATGCAGCTTCTCAGCCACCTTGTCAGGGATGTTCTCAAATATGGACTCAGTCTTCTTGGAGTACATGTATCCCAGAAGGTTCATCATCAGAAGATACCAGGGATCATCAGGATGCTTGATGGTGGCTCTGGTATAGGCCTTGAAAGTCATCAGGAACTCAGACCTCTCATACTGCCCCCCGCCTATCGGGATGGGTATGTAGTGTCCGTGTGTCATGGGCATCTTGGATATCATATTGACAACACACCCCCATATGTAATTGAACCTTCTCAATGCCCTGCGCATGCCAAACACCCTGGCCCTGAACAACGGGTTGTAGTTCACCAGGTTGATGGTCCCTATCCTTGTGGGAAGATCCATCAAATCCTTGAGAGGCTTCACATACCGTATGGTTTTCTTCCTGAAGTTGTTTATGGATGCAATAAGTCCAGCGGCTGGTAATCTAAACTGCTCCGAATATTGATGGACCACCGGAGAGGGTGGTTCCTTCACATGGTGTATAAACTTATATTTGGGTTTAAGATTCAAGGCCCATCCGTCAAGGGACGGCATGAACACTATGGGCTTGTTAAAACTGAAGTTATCATCCAGCAAATGAATGACAGATGACTTGGGCAGCTCTACTATCTGTGACTTTGAGGGAAACTTGCCCCCCAGCTGGGCCGTCCGCCTAAGTATAAACTGCCTATAGAAAGATTGATAAATAACCATTTTGGTCCTTATGTTGAGTGTTTCTATAGATGACATATGATGTTTCAGCGCCACTAATGAAGATACACAGCTTCACATTCTATAGTTCATGTAACAGCAATCATTATTAGGAGCAACCTATGTCCAAGATATCATTTGACATCTCATCGGCGTTATTATCCAAGAGCAACCAAAAGTCCTTGAAACCTGACAAGGACGGCATCTACAGGGACATTCCCCTTCTCGTCCTAGGCAAAGTCTCAGCCAACAACAAGGACTATGAGATCAACAGCATGATCGAGGCTATCTCCGATCCCAAGTCCATGTTCTACAGAAAGCTTGTGTCCGGTCAGTTGGAAGGCGAGTGGTGGCATCCCTTTGTGGGTGATGATGAGGCTGCATTAAGCCGTATAATCAAAATAGAGCGCAACAACGTCAGCCACCACATCCATCGTGTGTATACGGGACAACCCACTGAGAAGGGCCATGTGATCGTCTATGGGGATATTGAGCCCACCGGCCCCTATGGCCCGCATCTCAAGGAGTCATTTGAGAACCCGAGGATCAACACCGCGTTCTCACTGAGATCCCTTGTCGCGTCACTTGGTGAGCGTGATGGTGTCATCAAGCAGAAGGTCATCGCACTTGTTACTGTTGACGCTGTGGACGCACCCGGCTACGCCGAGGCCTCCAAGGTCCATGTGAAGGGGTTTGAGGGGGCTTCGTTTGAGGTGGACATCAACCGCCACAAAGCCATGATCCAAAAGGAGTTCGGTGTGGAGAGCATCAACGACCAGCAGTTGTTTGACCTGCTGGAGACGGATAAGATCACCATCGGCAGGACAAAGTACCATGTCGATGTGGCCAACCAGACACTTAACACCGCCATAGGCAAGAAACCCATTTTCCATCAACTATTCAGATTCTGACAAGGAGAGCATATGTCCGCTAAAAACAATGTAGTAACCAATTTGGTAAATGTAAAGATGGGGGCGCCAGGATATGTGCACTCCATCCCCTTGAAGGAAGGTGGAACCAAATACACAATCCTCATAGCAGAGCCTGTTATGGATTCACTCACGTATGTCAACCTCATATCTGTACTGAACCATGCAACAGCCAAGGATGAGGTGCATATCAAGCTTGCTTCCCCAGGAGGGGATGTCATGATAGGCATGAGTATCTGCAACGCCATGCACAACTCCAAGGCCAAGATCTTTACCCAGGCCATCGGGATGACCGCATCCATAGCTGCGGTGATATGGTGTTGTGGGAAATCTCGCAGCATAACTCCGACAGCCACTCTTATGTTCCATATGACAAGTTGCTTTGACATGGGCAAGACCGCTGATGTCATAGAGCGCAGCCAGTTCTTTGAGGGATATTTCAAGGAGATGCTTGGAAGGCTATGCGCCAGCATAATGACCAAGGAGGAGTTTGAGGATATGACCAACAATCGCCGGGATATCTTTCTCCCGTACGATGTGTTGAAAACACGTTTAACCAAGAAGGAGAATTGATATGGGTGTGTATTTGATACATAAGGATGACACAAGCAACCTCAGGGACATATCAGAGCTTCTTGGCGTTGAGATGGAGGATGATAAAGTGACTCCATCAACAGAGGCCTTAACAGCCCAAGTAAGGAATACTTCTGCCTGTGAGGATGTCCCAGCTGGAGGTGGAAACAAGTCTGGTGTGTATTACACCAAGATCATAGACCCAACCACCAAAGCAGCCCGATGGTCTTTTAACTTGCTCAGTTATTACTACCCTGCCGCATGGTGGCGAGTTTATGTTGAGTTCATACTTCAAATGGACTTAGTGGAGCCGCAGGACTCAGTCCATATAACACTCCCACATTTGATAAGTGAGGAGGGAGCTAACGCCCTGGCCAGTGCGATTATAACTTGTAAGAGCAAGGATATAACTATAGCCGGTCCTGTGATCTCCAATTTGGGAGCCGCGTATGTTCTAAGCTTTGCCAAGACAATAGAATATAATCCAAATTGCTGTATGTTTTGCCAAGTTGATGAAGTGGGCTCTTTCGGCAAGTTGAAGGATATTGAGTCCGCATCAGCCATGTATAAGAATCAACAGAATGTTATGCTTGAGAGGCTTAAGAATAAGAACCTCTTAACTGAGTCAGAAGTCAACCACATCAAGGAGACCCAGGGCGGAGTAGCTTGTTATTGTGGTGATCTTTTGAAGAGATACCAAGCTTTCAACAACCAAAATAAATAACATAGCAACAGGAAGTGTACGTACTGGACTTAACCAGTACGTACACCCTGATATGTTATTTCTTGATGCATTTCATGACATATTTCTCCAAGGCGGCAGGGGTCTTATTGGCAGATAACCCGCTCTTGTCCTTATCCTTGAGTTTGAAGGAATTAGAGACTTTGGTGATTATGTTGTCGAACTGTTTTTTTGTGGCCTTCAAGTCGTTGATGATATGGGCATCGGGACCTATCCACTTCTTGTAGTTTAGCTCCTTCTTGATGATGCCTATGATCCTCATGAACTCCTTGGTAGTCTTCTTCTTGGCAGCCTCATACAGCGACATGTCTATCATCATGGACGGACGGTATTTGTCCGTGTCGTTGAAAATGGTTCCTGTTAGTGACATCCTGGTCTCCTTTTTCACTTGTATTTTAATTTTGATAACCTGCTTAGATATTTGGTTATGAACATATTGATTTCCTTTTGAAGCCCTTCCTTCAACACCTGCCTAGTAGCCTTTCCGATGGAGTATCCCAACGTGTATAAAGCCGCCATCTCACTCTGCAGGCGTTCACGCTCCATGCTACCGTCCTCATCCTCCTCATAGAACGGTCCCATTTGCTGGCTATAGTCTTTGGCTGCTTTCTCACAACGCTTGGCCATCTCAGTGGAGGTTGCCTTGAGCTTCTCAACCATGTCATATTTGCATGTCAAAGACAGCCCTTTGATCTGGTTCATGTTGAACTCATTGTTCCATGGGGAGTGCAGAACCTCATAGTCTGTTAAGGCGGGGGGGTTCCATTTAAGGTTCTTGAATGAGCTTCCCTTGCTGGGTGTTGTGATGATGAACACCCCTCCAGCCAAATCCACTATGTTGTCAATGAATGAATCCCCATGGGGGAATGACTCTATAGGCTGAGTGGAGACTTTTTGAATGTAGTTCACAACCTTTATCAGGTTAAGGAATCTCATCCTCTGATTCTGGAATGATGGGACTTGCTGCACATAGGCTCTCTTCATGGTCGCATGTCTTATAACTCCCAGCACTTTGGCTGACTTGTCATGTATCATCTTCTCACTAACAATCTTGTTCATAATGAAGTCTTTGACATTAAGGGAAAAATAAAATAAGTCCTTGGAGAGCTTGAGTATCTTCGCGCCTATCTTTCCAGCGTCAGACATGAACTGCTGCAAACTTTCAGTTCCGACCACCATGTTGTTGTTGAGAAAGAGATCCCCTTGCAAATCAGTTATATTCAGCTCTAGCTGAAGTTGACGGATATCCAGGACATCATCGCCTGTGTCCATGACGGACAATGCCTCCTGCCCATACATCTTTCTAATGTACTTCGCTATGCCAGTGGCCAGGACCCTGACAGTTGGCTTAACTTCCTTCAATGAGCTGTAAAGTATATTCCATATCTGGATGTATAAAAGTTCCACACGGCAATAGTTCAAAACAGCCATGTCAATTTTATTGGGGGATGTTATCGTCTTGTCATTCAAGACCTTGGATAGTTCAAGGCTGACTGTCGACGGTGTCATTAAGTACAGATTTAAAACGGAGTTTATGGTTGACTCAATTTTCTTCCCCTCACCCTTGCTGTTAGTGAGCTGATACTTTATATTGTTTGCCTTTATAGAATCTATGATTAGATATGATAGTGTGTTGTGGTTCCATTGGTCTTTTTCAAGAAATATAAGCTCCATGATATTGCTCGCATGATAGAGTCCATCCACCAGCTTTACAACCTCAGAATATTTCCTATATCTGGAAGCAGGGCCCACGCCGTTGTCAAATCTCTTGGGCAGTCTAAGCAGATCAAAATCCTCAACCTCCTTATAGCAGGAGCCTTCCTTGTGCTTGACAAGGCTAACTATCTGATTGAACACATATTTGACACGGTTGAGATAATCATCCCCTACATTTCTAATTGGGGACTTATTGTTAAGATCCTGGAGAAGCTTGTACGGGAACGCTGATCTGTCGTTGTACAGGACGTTCATGGATTTGTTTATCTTTGTGACATTGTCCAGTATCCGGCTTAGCGCACCATAGGTGACACAGCTGACAGTGGTGTCATACTCAACAGGATCCTTTATTATGCTTTGGGGGTTGCTTTCTAAAAGATCTAGCAATTCAAGAAATACCGCACGGTCTTTGCTCTCCCTTTTCTTCTTCTTAAAAAACATGGTGAATAACTCCTTATGGATCCCGTGAGAGGTTGTGTATAGTAAGGTTGATAATGTCGGTCTTGCCACATATGATGCTCCTGTCTGTGCTTATGTACCGATGCTTGTCCTCAAGATACTCGGCGTGCTCCTCAGTGCCCTCCTTGGACAATATCGCGTTGATGGACACTGTGTCACCATCGAAGTCACCTCCAAGACCTTTCAAGGTGGATGGGTGCAAGCATGTACTGTCAACAAACTCCCCGTCTATGACTGGATAGTTGGGCAGCTCCACAAAGTCCTCCTTGTCTGAGGCCGCTCCCGATATGGAGAACTGCACAACACGGCTTGGTGTTGTGGAGAGTACATGTAGTTTGGATGGTACGAGTGAGTCTATCCCTATGGCGGGATATCTTGTGACATCGGCATAGCGGTCCTTGGTGACAAGGTATGCTGCTATGTAGATAAGCTCCGAGTACACCATGGGTCGCAGTTTGGACTTGTCAAATGGCAGCCTCCTGTTGGCCAGCAGGGTCTTGATCTCCGTTATGGACCGGCATTTGTACACCCTCTTGCCAGTGTCATACATGAGGTATAGGTAGTGTCTGGTGTCATCCTCGCCTATCACCACAACCGGCTTGTGCCTCAGGGACTTGTCACGGAACAGGTTGATGATCTTCTCTATGCCCTCAGAGGACAGAAACTTGTTCTTCTCATCCTCTGTGACTGGGATGTACTCAAGCTCATATGTTCTCTGGTTGACAACAGCTATATTGTCAGATGACATGGAGAATGTCTCATTGAAGAAATATGTCTTAAGCCCATAGACCATGAGGGGCATGACCATTTTAGCTGCCTGGAACAACGGGACCCCGACCTCATCCACCTTTAGATAGTCCCCGCTTGTGGGGCTGGCCGCGGACATGTCCATGGTTGAGATGACATTCCTTGTCCCCAATGCGATATTCCTTGATCCGTATTTCCTCTGAAAGAACCCCTTCTTGCCTTCGGCTATGTCAAACAAATATGTGAATATCTCACACACCTTCTTCTGCATGGCGAACATGATGGGGTCATAGATAGGGTCCACATATTGTTGTGTCGGGAGTGCCCTGGAGTAGTTGATGAGGGAGATGTAGAGTTTGTTCATGGAGTCCTTGTCAACCTTTGTGTCCTCCACTGTCACATCTCGCCACCCGGCGGGTATGACAAGCATCTTGTTCATGAACATCCTGGATGCATTTTTCTTGATGACATCTATCTTGTCCTGCTGGGCGAGTGACTTGGAGCTTCCAAAGTCCATATTGAGTATGTTGTTTATGAAGAATGAGTAGCCTGTCTCGCCACCCTCATCCTTAGTGGATTTTACAAGCTGCTTTGTCTTGGGATTGAACTTG
>Ga0172377_10002887_pt1 | contig 17636 bp, 13 predicted proteins | sample Pumphouse3metaG_FD_119749 | JGI IMG/M metagenome (GOLD analysis project Ga0172377, IMG submission 119749) | Leachate microbial communities from a municipal landfill in Southern Ontario, Canada - Pumphouse #3 metaG | ecosystem: Engineered > Solid waste > Landfill > Unclassified | place: Canada...
GAAATGCTATACACGTGTGTAAGTCGGGAATATTTAGAAAAAAAGTAATCAAAGAAAGAACAATAAAAAAGGAACTGCTTAGAAACGAAATCAATATTTCATTTCTTTACAGCCCCTTTTTTAGTAGAACTTTTATTGTAATAAAAATGGTGTATAATATATTTATATTGAATAAACGATAGTTACTCTTGCTGAAATAAAGTCCCTTGTGTAAAGTGTACAATTTTTGGATATTGGGAGGATGTATTAATATGATTAAAAGATTTTCAATAGTTTCAATCACTTGTGTTTTATTGCTTGCATCGTGCGGTGCAGGTGATTTAGCAGATGAATATGTCGCTATACCTGTTCAGTCTAAAACAATTGTACCTTTTAGCGAGACTGAGACTGATGATTTGATCCTTTCGTGCGACGATTTATCAAGCGAGTGGTCATCGACAACAAGCAACAGTGTGATTTCTCCTTTTAGCTTTATCGCAGTCTCTCTTCTTAAGAGCGGAACTAGCGAGTCGTTAGATAAATTTAAAGCACTCACGGAAAAAACTAATGTAGAGATAGAAAAATTTTCTCTTTCTTCTCTTGGTTCTATCGCTTCAACCGATTCATTCGAAGAAAGCGTAGTACAAGATTACAACGATCACTTAGCTTCAGTTTTTGTTGGAGAATTGGATGAACTGGAGAATTCATTGAATAAATTTTATGACAGAGATGTTTCTTTGCTCAATAATGGAACGTATTATTTTAATTCCATGTCAGTAGAGGATATGTTTTATGTTCCAATCGAGGATATTTCGAAGTTGCCATTCAACAAGCAAGGGGAATTTGATTATACGACTAATACATATCAAGGAAAATTTGTAGAAGGAGATAATTATTATCTAATTGAAATTCCTATTCAAGAAACCTCGCTTAGACTTCTTATTTCTAAAGAGGGAGTTGATTTATCTTCTGTTGATTCATCAATTATATTTCAAACACCAGAAAATGCAGGAAGAATCAAAGCAACAATTCCTGAATTCAGCGTAGAAGATCATTATTTCGAAAATTTCGGTGAACGATACTTAGCCCAAGACAGCAAGTTTGGATTTTCCCGCTACGGAATAGAGGGATCATCTTTTACAGCAAACGGCCCCACGGCTACTAGCCCTGATTTCGACTTTGATATATTATTTAATAGGCCATTCTATTTCGCATCAATTTATGAAGAAGTGCCTTTATTTTTAGGAACGATTCAGAGTCTTTAAAATATTTGATATTAATGTAATTTAAATTCCAAAAGAAAAGTCCTTTGCGTAAAGGACTTTTCTTATATATTTATCTATTTAACGTTACAAATCTTAGATTATTAGTAATTAGGAGCTTGTATTACAGCTTCTTCTACTATTTCTTCTAAGTGATCCTTAATGTCGTTGCAAACAGCTTTGTTTACTACGTATGAGGATTCAAATCTATTGATAGTATCGTGGAGTTTTTTACCTTCAAAATGTGTCGAATCAACAAATCTAAAGGGATCGTGTCCTCTAGCAGTTACATTTCCATTTTGATCTTCTAATTCATTGACGTATATACCCACTATACCTTTTCCAAAATCTCTCGCTGTCTCTATTTCAAAATTTATCCACGGATTATTTGCGGTTGTTACACCAATTAGAACTACTAAGCAATCTCGCAGTTCAATTTGTTCTCTTAACCAAGCTTTAATACTCTCAGGATCTTTCGAGAATGTTGTTTTCCATTCCTCGCCATAAATATCGTCTTCTGCAGTTACTTTAAACATATTTCTTATTTGAGTGGCTCTATAAAAATCTTTTTCGTATTCAAAACTGAAAAATACTTCTCTCATTTCAATATGCTCCTTTTTACTTCTATAATTAATATACAACTAAATATGATAAATACATAAGTAATTAGTACTATTTCAACACTTTATCATTCCAGGGTTAAATAAGTATATAAAAAAGACAAGCACTGAGAATTAAACTTGAGTACTTGTCCTGGAAGAAATTGAATTTGAGTTTATTTGTCGTTTAGTTTATCGTTGATCTTGTTTATATTTGCTTTGCTTTGATAGTAGTTAATAAAGCTTATTACAACATAAACTACAACAAAAGAGCAGGTAGCCCAGATAAAACCTGTAGGATCAATAAACCAACCTACTAAGAAACCGGTAAGTGTAATGCCAATAAGCAACACACTTATGTGAATTACGTATTTCCATACTAATTTAAGTTTCTTAATTTCAAATATATAAGATGAGTAAGTGCAATATATTCCTAAAAGACACATTGCAACGAAATTTAGAATGCAGGGAACGATATCATTTCCAAGGGCGCAGTAGTGGAAAGTCCCATCACCTATTGCTATGGAAACAAGGAGGGGAATTAACAATCCTAAAAAGCTGCCAAACATAGCACCTAATATTATTTTCTTTACGTGTTTCATATTATATACCTAACCTTTCTTTTATTAGACTTACGTTTCTTCTTGACGCGTATGTAAATTCTTTGTTTTTAAAAATAATCTTAATCGTACCTTTATCCGACAGATCCACGTGCGATATGTAATTGATATTTATAATCTCGCTGCTGGAAATTCTTATAAAGTTATTTCCTAGAATTTCTTCTAGTATTTTCAATCTAGATTTTACTGTGTACGTATCTTTCATTGTCTCGACTGAGATCGCGTTGTCGAACATGTAGAATCGTATTGCTTCTTCTTTCTCTATGAAATATATGAGATTGTTTTTGTAGCATACGATATTAGCATCAGAAGCGTTGTTTAATATAGCAACCAGATTCTCTACATCTTTGGACATTTCACGAGCGTTTATTGTTACGTTTGTTTCCGCAATGCTCTTATCGATATTAATGTTAACTTTCACTCGAAGCTCCTTTCTTTACTGCTTTCAGTGTATTCTTTTTTGTATGCAAATTAAGCGAATTTAGGTAAGTGGTATATATTTGATGATAACTGGTTTATTTGATAAATAAAAGGGCCTAACCATGAACAAAAATGAAATATGTGTCTATTTTTAGCATGCATTTTCCAGTTACATAATATATAATACCGAATAAGTAAAACAATTGACCGATTAAAATACATACATTTTATATATAGAGACATTCGCTTAAACTAAATTCGACGTAAAGGTGCGCATATATTTAAAAGGGGAATTATATGAATGTTATTGAAGTAAAGTCGTTGGAAAAGTCCTACGGAGAAATCAAAGCCGTTAAGGGAATTAGTTTTGAAGTTAGAGAGGGTTCTCTATTTGCATTTTTAGGACCTAACGGAGCAGGAAAGTCTACGACTATCGATGTTCTTTGTACGCTCAATCAATATGACAAAGGCGATATATCTGTAGCGGGTTTTGATTTGAGAACTGAATCCAAACAGATAAGACAAAATATTGGAGTTGTTTTCCAGGATAATCTTTTGGATAAATCTTTGACGATAAAAGAAAATTTATCCATTCGAGCTGGATTCTATTTTAAAAAGAAAGAAGAGATTATCGAGGCGGTAACAAACGCTTCCAAAGAAGCAAAAGTGGAAGACTTAATGAAAAGAAAATACGGAACTCTTTCTGGTGGGCAAAGAAGGAGAGCTGATATCGCTAGAGCGCTGTTAAACAGCCCGAAGATTCTATTCTTAGATGAACCGACAACAGGGCTAGATCCGCAAACGAGAAAACACGTTTGGGAAACGATAACTCGATTGCAAAAGGAAAAGCGCATGACGATATTCCTGACTACTCACTACATGGAAGAGGCTGCAGCAGCGGATTACGTGGTGATAATTGACGAAGGGAAAATCGTGGCTAACGGAAGTCCTTACGAATTAAAAGAACAGTACAGTCACGAACATATACAAATTAAAGGGAAGAAAGATTGCATGGAAAGTATAGAAAAGTATTTAGACAGCAAGAAACTAAAGTGGAAAAACAAGAAAACCTTTGTCGACATCGGAATAAGTTCCACGCTGGATGCTTTGGATATCTTAGAACCTATAAAGGAATATTTAGAAAGTTTTGAAGTTCTTCACGGAACTATGGACGACGTATTTTTAAATATTACCGGAAAGGAGATAAGAGAATGAAACAGATGACAATAAGAGACTTGAAGATATACTTCAAGGACAAGAGCACAATATTTTTCTCTTTACTCGGTGTTCTTATTATTTGGTTCCTATTCGTCTTCTTTCTCGGAGATCAGATGGAAAGTGGATTTGTCGGGGTAGCAAATGCGGATGAGATTGTAAGTTCGTGGGTCGTATCTGGGATGCTTGCTGCATGTTCAGTTACTACAAGCTTAGGGGCATACGGCGTTATGGTTGAAGACAAGACCAACAAGTGCATAAAAGATTTCTATTCCTCTCCTTTAAAAAGAAGCGACATAGCGGGCGGATATATGATTACTGGCATAGTTGTTAGTTTTATCATGTCTTGTGCTACGCTGATTTTAGGAGAAATATACATAGTAACTAACGGTGGTTCTCTGATTTACGGAACTACTTTATTGCAGGTATTTGGAGTTATGTTGCTGTCGTCCTTTTCCTCAAGTGCGCTGGTTTGTTTTATTGTAACTTTCGTCAGAAATGTAAATACCTTTGTAACGATCAGTGTTTCTTTGGGAACGCTGGTAGGATTCTTAATCGGAGCCTACATCGCTATCGGAAGTTTACCGGTTGGAATTCAATGGGTGATCAAACTATTTCCTCCTTCTCATTCCGCTGTTATTTATAGGCAGTTGTTAATGAATGAACCTATGGCGGAAGGTATCGGTAACACGCCAGTTGGGACTCAGACCCTCGCAGAAATCAAAGAGCTGTTAGGTGTAACCTTCACTTACGGAACATACGTGTGCGAAATGTGGGTTCACGCTTTAGTGCTTTTACTATCTGGACTATTGTTCTACGGTCTTGCGATACTTAAGATGTCTTTGAAAACTAAAAATTAAACTTTGGAACCTAAGAAAAATACATTGATTTAAATGTAATATATAATTGACATAATGGTAGATATAAATTATAATCATTTTGTTGTATTGCACTGGATATTGTTTCTAGTTGCGACTTAAGAACAAGGGGATTATAAAGATGATTACTGAATATTTAGCGGAAAACGATGAATTTTTACAAGGTTACATGATAGGATTTTACATCGGCTTGGTCTTAGTTGCTTTAGTAATAATAGTCTCGAAGATAATTACAAAAAAAAGAGGATACGTTAAACCTCCATACGATGAAAGGCAGGTTGCTGTTCAGGGAAAAGCATTTAAATATGCTTTCCTGTCCTTGATATTTCTAATATTCCTCAACGTATTTATTAACAATTTGTTAAATATTGAATACGCAAATAACTACGTCGATTACATGGGCATTGTATTTATCAGCATAGGATTATTTGTCAACTACTGCATAACTAAGGATGCGTATTTTTCATTGGATAAAAAGAAAAAAAGAACGCTTATTCCGCTTATATCTGCAATCTTCTTGTTGAATACTCTAGAGGTGGTTCTCGCTGTTATTTCAGATAGCTTAATTACATCTGGAAGAATAGAAATGCCATTTCTAAACGTTTACTGCGGAGCAATGTTAATTTCAATTTTAATCACTATATTTATCAAGCACTTAAGGGAAAAGTATCGCGGTGATTTGAATGAATAAATCAAAGAATATCAGGCTTAAGTTAGCTCGCGTATCGATGGATTTTAGCCAGGCCGAACTAGCTGAAAAAATAGGCGTTACTCGACAGACAATCAACCTGATTGAAAGCGGATCTTACAATCCGTCTATCAAATTGTGTTTGGCGCTCTGTCACGTTTTAAACAAGACGCTAGATGAGCTGTTTTGGGAAGAAGAAACTAAGAAAGAGGAAAAGGAATGATGGAAGAGATTATAAGAGTAGAAAACATAAGAAAAACATTTCGTTTGTCTCGTAAAGAGCAAAAGTTAGAAAAGACTAAAGAGAAAGTTAAAGTTGCGGTAGATGGATTATCTTTCAGCGTAAAATCTGGAGAAATCTACGGATTATTAGGACCCAATGGTGCCGGTAAAACAACGACCTTACGAATCATGTCTACATTGATTAAACCTGATTCCGGAGATGTTTTTATCGAAAATAATTCTGTGGTAAATAAGGCTGACACGGTTAGAACCAAGATTTGTTTTTTAACTAGCGACTTAAAATTGGAGGACTTTTTTACTCCGAATTATCTGTTTGATTTCTTCTCTAATCTTTACGGAGTAGATGAGGTAGTTAGAGAAGAGCGAAAGCAAAAACTATTTGAAAAATTCGGAATCGATAAATTCGCTGAAGTCCAAGTCCGCGATCTGTCGACAGGCATGAAACAAAAAGTATCTTTAGCTGTTTCGCTAGCGCACAATCCCGACATTATAATCTTCGATGAGCCGACCAATGGGTTGGACGTTGTTACAGCTAAGAAAGTAACTGATTACTTATTGGAATTAAAGCGAGAAGGAAAGACAATTATCATTTCAACTCACATCTTTTCTCTAGTTGAAAAAATATGCGACAGAGTAGGGATTATAGTAAAAGGAAAAATGATCGTATCCGACAGCGTGAGCAACTTAACGAAAGAGAAGTCTTTAGAAGATGTATTCTTCGATATATATTCTGAAGAAGTGGGAGAAGAAGAATAATGAAAAATATTTGGACAATTGTTAAAAAAGAATTGAGAAGATTCTTTACAGATAAAAGGCTTGTTTTGACCCTCTTCCTTCCGGGATTGCTGATCTATGGACTGTATTCGATCATGGGAAACGCCATCACCAACATTACTTCAACTGACGAAGAGCACACCTATGAGGTTTACGTTCAAAATGAACCCGAGGGATTTACTGTACTAGATGAGACCGACGCTTACGACATCGATTTGAATATCGTTGATGAAAACACAAACTTAGCTGAGGTTAAAAATCAAATCGAAAGCAAGGATGTCGATCTGCTCATAATTTATGATGCGGATTTCATCAATAAGATTGAAAATTACGATTCAACTTCTGGTGAAAAAGCTCCTCAAGTTCAAATGTACTACAACTCTACATCGAACGAATCCAGCGCTATATATTCTTATTACTCAATGAGTCTCGCTACGTTTGAATCGAGTCAGAATAACTTGTTCGACATAAATAACGATGCGGATACTCAGTTTAATTTAGCGACTGATGACGATATATCAATCAGCATCATAACTAGCATGTTGCCGTTCTTAATCATCATGTTGCTGTTCTCCAGCTGCATGGCTATTACACCTGATTCTATCGCCGGTGAGAAAGAAAGAGGCACGATAGCTACTCTGCTGGTTACTCCGATGAAGAGAAGCGAACTAGCTATAGGAAAGGTGATCTCGCTGAGCATCATCGGTCTGTGCAGTTCCGTTTGTTCCTTCATAGGAGTTATGGCTTCTTTGCCGAAACTGTTTGCTGGAGCAAATGTCAGCCTTGATTTTTATGGGCCTGGTACTTACTTGGCTGTATTAGCCGTTATATTTGTCAGTGTACTGCTATTTATTGTATTGCTGGCGATTATTTCCGCTCTTTCAAAATCGATTAAAGAGGCTGGAACATACGCGACTCCGCTGATGATCATTGTTATGCTTCTTGGAATCAGCAATATGTTCTTGGGAGATTCTATTCCTGCAACATATCAGTTCTTCATTCCCGTATACAATTCAGTGATATGTCTCAATCAGATATTCTCAATGGAATTTAACACTTTGAATTTTGTTATTACTGTCGTAGTTAACTTAGTTTTAGTCGGCGGCGGGGTATTCGCCTTGACTAAGATGTTTAACAGCGAAAAGATAATGTTTAATAAATAATCAGCAAGTAAATTCTATATAAAATTTGATATTTGAATTATTTGCAAAATTTTCTACCCAGTAAAATATTTTCCGATTAAGTTGAAAGGAAAATAGTGCTCAATGCATTATTTTCCTTTTTAATTAGTAAAAAATATAAGATGAATACTTACTTTTGACTTGCACATCTAGCGAAATACAAGGGAAAAAAGAGGAGATATATAAAAATACAATATAGCGATATATACCTTAACAAAGGTCTAATTTCTTTACTTAGGAGATATATTAAGTTATTATATTTATATAGAAATGTTTTTTTAAAACTGGAGGGGAATGAATGCTGAATTTAATTGTTCCTAAGCTTGCGATCCTTACAAGCATCGCTGATCGATTTGCAGAACTTAACAATTTGGAAATGTTCGGAATAGGACTCGGTGTTGCGACACTGGTTTTACTCGTGATATTTTTTATAGTCGTCCGTCTAATACGCAGTCACCAATTAAAGACTCACTCCATTTACATAAATCTTGACGAAGGTATTTTTCAAGGCTCTGACGAAGAATTAATATTAAAAACAAAAGCGGAAAACGAGGTTAATATATCTAATATTCAACCTTTTAAAGAAGGTTACAAGTTTAATGGTTTCAATATCTATAAGCGTTACATATCTTCTAAGATCACTGATCAAGGCGTTGAAAAAACAACTATCACGACGGAAGAATTAGATGGCGATTCTAAAGACTTTATCATTATGCCTGATTACGATCTATATATGGTTGCTAAATATTCGCCGTTAGCTGATCGCAAAGTTCAAGCGTTAAAGAATATTACTTACTACTCAGATTTCTTAACTTTCGATGATTTGGTATCGGAAATCATGCACTTGAACGAAGATAAAGAAAATTATCCTGAACCTATACTTATTAAAAAATCTATTAAACATGAGAATATCCTTTTTATATTTAAACGCGATACGATTATTGCTATGCTGCACAGAGTAAACGGACTCACAAAAGTATTTTTGCGCACATCGGATGATTTAGATGAGAAGATGTTGAATTCATTCTATCAAGCTGAAGATATTAACGATTGTTACAACTGGTATTCATTCGTGATAATTTACAATACGAAGTTATCCAGATTCATTCGTTCATTTAAAAATACATACGATGAAATTGACGTAACCGATCCCACTTCTGAAGTTGAATTCAAACTCATATGTTCTTCTATGACTGATTTCTCGGATCCCATTGTGGACAGAGCTCAGTACTTAGTGGATCTATATGAAAAAGAGAAGCATTCAAAAGATGTACCGGAGTTTGTTTCTAAAAGAGAAATCCCTTCAAATTTCAAAGTAAACTTTGAAACCAAGGCCAACAGTGTTAAAGATTATTCACTGCCGCCTGACGCCGATGAAATCGACGATATAGCCGATGAAATAAATGATATAAAAGAACCTACTCAAGAAAAGTCTAAAGAAAACGATCACGAAGCAACAATCGGTGAAGAAGCACCTGAAGAAGATGCAAAAGAAGAGAAAAATGCTGCAGAAGAACCCGTTGAATATGTTGAAGAAATTAAAGGCGATGTAAAAGAAGAAAAACCTGAAGAAACGGTAAAAGAAGTTGTGAAAGAAGCAGTAAAAGAAGCCGTTGAAGAAGAAGTTCCTGAAGTTGTCGAAGAAGAAAAAAAGGCAGTTGAGGAAACGCTTAAAGAAGTTGTACAAGAAGTTGTAAAAGATAAACCTGTTGAAGCGATTATGCCTGAAAAGGTTGTTGAAACTAAATTAAAAGATAGCAGTGCTGATATTAGCGATAATCGAAAGAAGATACCTCTCACTAAGTTAGAAGAAGAAGAGAAGGATATTCCTCTGTCAAAGCTAAAATTGAACCGCGTGGAGTTTGTTCAACTTGTTACGCGAGATTTTGAGGAACAAGAGAGAGAAATTAAAATACCTGAGATTCCTAAGTTCCCGATAACTATTAAAAATAAAGGTAAAGTTTATGCTCTCGTGTACGAAAATAGCTTTGGATTAGTTAGAGTTGTCGTAAGAATCAATAAAGATGTATTCTGCGAACATTGCGGCGAACACAAGCTGTTTACTAAAGCGAAATTCCCCATAGGAAAAGACTGGTATCAGTTTTATCTCGATGATTCATTCGCTTCCGAATATCAGCTGAAAGAAATATTTGTGCTTATCAAAGATAACGTTTAAAAAAATAGAAATTTAAATCAAAAATCAATCTTTTCGCTTTTCGTGCATCTTATTTAATAATTGTGGGTTATTTTGCTACTAATATTTAACTTCAATGTGCTAAAATAAGCGTGTAAACAAAGTGAAAGGATTTTTTTAATGAAACAAGTATTCGAAATGGATTTCGAAGGCAAACACCTTGCCGTAGAAGTCGGTGAAATTGCAAAGCAAGCCGACGGTGCCGTTTTAGTTCGTTATAACGATACAGTCATACTCTCGACTGTATGTGCAGCTAAGACTCCGAAAGAGGGAGTAGACTTTTTCCCTTTAACAGTTATGTACAATGAGAAAAGTTATGCCGCAGGTAAAATTCCTGGCGGATTCTTAAGAAGAGAAGGAAGACCTACAACTCACGCCACATTGACAGCGCGTATGATAGATCGTCCTATTCGTCCTATGTTCCCCGAAGGGTTCGTAAACGAAACACAAATAGTTAACCAAGTAATGTCGTTCGATGCAGATGCTACTCCTGAACTCGCAGCAATGTTTGGCTCCTCACTAGCTTTAGGTATCTCAGATATACCCTGGAACGGACCGATTGCTGGTGTCTACGTTGGTAGAATTGATGGCAAGTTCATCATTAACCCTACAGTAGAAGAATGGAAAAAATCTGACCTTGAATTAACAGTTGCAGCTTCTAAAGAAGGTGTCAACATGGTTGAAGCAGGCGCAGAAGAACTTCCTGAAGAAGTTATGGTTGATGGAATTATATTTGGCCAAGAAGCCATTAAGCAATTATTGGATTTCCAAGCTAAAATTATCGCTGAAGTTGGCAAAGCCAAGAGAGAAGTTATCGTTGAAAAAATTGACGAAAAACTTCAAAAGACTATTGCTGCTGAAGCAAAGGATAGAATTGTTAAAGCAGTCTCTATCTTTGATAAGTTAGAAAGACAAAATGCTATTGCGGATATTGAAGCAGAAGTTATTGCTGAATATGACGCAAAAGATTACGAAACCGAAAAAGATAAAGCTGACATGCTTAAGTCTGTTGGTGTAATTTTAGAAGGATTTGTCAGAGATGAAGTCAGACGTTTAATTACCGATGACAAAGTCAGACCTGACGGTCGTAAAGTCGATGAAGTGCGCGCATTAGACGCACAGGTTGACTTGCTTCCTCGCACACATGGTTCCGCTATGTTCACTCGTGGTCAAACACAAGTTATCGCCGTTACCACATTAGGTGCTCTAAGCGAAGCTCAAATTATGGATGATTTAATCGGATCTGATAAAAAGACCTGGATGCATCACTACAATTTCCCGCCTTTCTCAGTTGGTGAAACTGGACGTATGGGCACACCTGGTCGTCGTGAATTAGGTCACGGTACCTTGGGTGAAAAAGCCTTGAGTTACGTTCTTCCTACAACCGAAGAATTCCCTTATACAATCCGTAACGTTGCTGAAGTATGCGAATCTAACGGTTCATCATCTCAAGCAAGTATCTGTGCATCATGCATGTCATTAATGGCTGCTGGTGTTCCCCTCAAAGCTCCTGTTTCCGGTATCGCTATGGGTCTTATTACATCTGGACCTCTCGATGGAAAACATCCTTATACAATCTTAACTGATATTCAAGGTATGGAAGATCACCTCGGTGATATGGACTTTAAGTGCGCTGGTACTGCTAAAGGTATTACCGCATTGCAAATGGATATTAAGATTCAAGGCATCACAAAGCAAGTATTAAGCGAATCCTTAGCTCAAGCTAAAGTAGCTCGCGCTGAAATTTTAGCCGTAATGCTCGAAGCCATTCCAGCACCTCGTACAGAACTTTCCGAATACGCATTAAAGATGGAAACATTCAGCGTACCGGTAGACATGATCAGAAAGATCATCGGTTCTCAAGGTAAAGTTATCAACAACATCATCGCAGAGTGCGACGGTTGTAAAATCGACATCAACGACGAAGGTCGCGTCGTCTTGTATTCAGTATCGAAAGATATGATAAACAAGGCTCGCGGTATGATCAATGATATCGTTAGAGTAGTTGCAGTTGGAGAAGAATTTGATGGAACTGTCATGCGCGTTGAGCAATATGGTGCTTTCGTTAGATTGTTCGGTGATACGGATGGTATGTGCCACATATCTAAATTAGATTGGAAACGTGTAGACAAAGTTGAAGATGTCTGTAAGATCGGCGATATAATTAAAGTTAAGGTTATCAAGATCGACGAAAAGGGCAGAATCGATTTATCTCACAGAGAGTTCTTAGAAAAACCTGAAGGTTATATCGAACCCGCTCCTCGCGAGAGTTTCCATTCAAATAGTAGCAGTAACTATCATTCAAATGGTAAAAAACCTTACCACAAGAACTAAGTAATTAAATCTAAAAAATAGCCGGGGATTAGTCTCCGGTTTTTTTATGGACTTTTTGAAAATTTCAAATGAATATACTCGCAAAGGTTTTAAAGAAATACTTGAATTTATGTTATAATTTTAGTAAGGAGATTTCATGAATTCTTACAGCATTGTTTGCCCGTATTTTCTTAAAAAGAGAGTGCTTGAATCAATAGATCCAACCGACAGAGTAAAGTTTTATTCTAGCGAAGACATCGCGAGAATTTTGCTTCCTTCTTTTTCGAGTAAAACGATTGAATACGTTTATGAAAACTACGCAGAGCGGAACCTTTCTTACGCTTTGACTTTATTAAAATCAGTTAAATATATAAAGCAAAATGTCTCGAATTCTAAATCGAAATTTTTGCTTGAGATCTACAAAAAATTAGAAGAAGAAAACTTGTTGGAATTCGATGGGATAGAAAAGATAATTTTAAAGAGAAATCCCGTCAAATTAATAGGTCTATCCGCCTGTGGCGGACTGATGAGTCTGCTGAAAGAAAACGGAATAGAATACGAAGTCTTACCCGATGAGAAATACATCTGCTTAAAAGGCCTTAGAGTTGAAAGATTTGAGAACAAGCGCAGGGAACTCATTCAAACTGTAAACTCAATTGGCGAACTGTTGGACAGCGGAGTGAAGTTTCAAGATATCGCTGTGGTTTGTCCCAATTCCGACATGGATACTCTGTGTTTGATCGGCGATGAATCTAACGTTATTTTCTCTTATAAAGACATTGACCTAAGCATTAATTTTTTAGCGGAAAAATGTTTAAAATTAGTTGAAGAAAACGATAGAGACGAACTGAGTAAGCTGTTAAAAAATAACGATAATACCTACGATAATCAAGTAAAAAATACATTGTTGAGCTCTGTAAAACAACTCGAGGAAGACGGAGTTGAAAATGATTTTTTCAGCGCGTATTTAAAGCATTTAATAAAGGCTAGTAAACTTAGTTCGAGAACGGGAATTTGTCTTGTTAGCAACGTGAGCGAAGCAGCTAGTTACAAGTATGTATTCCTGCTTAACTTTGACGAATCTTATCCTGTTATTCATAAAAATTCAGACTATTTAATCGACGATATTAAAGCGGAAGATACCTACATGGAAGAGTCGGTGAATTTGAATCAAAAAGAAAAAATAAACCTTTTGATGATTCTTTCTAACATTGAAAACCTTCGCATATTTTTACCTGAAAATGATGAGATTAACGGCGAGATATATCCCTCTGGTTTAATAGAGGAAGAAGGGATTGAAATTGCGGATTATTCCTATTCAACTTCCGATCGTTTTACCTTTGATTTTGACCAGTTGGACTATTCGATAATGAACGCGAATTACAAAGATTACGGCGTCAACTCCTGCTTCTATTTGCTGATGGAAAACATCTTTGAGGACACCTATGCAAAATACGCTCCCAACGACAGTCCTATCACCTGCAAATTCGATACTTCGAACTTGAGATTTTCGTATTCTTCCATGTCGACCTATGCGAAGTGTCCATTCAGATATCTGATAGAAAACGTATACAAAATTAGAGAGTACGGCAACAGCAAAACCATACTGAACATAGGTACTATGTGTCACTACTTTCTAGAAAAGTACGTACACGGCGAGGAATTGAGCTTTGAGGACACTTTTAAGAGCGTCAAAGAAGAGTATTCATCCTTCTCGATACAGGATAGATTCTATTTTAAGAAATCGTACCAAGAAGTTAAAGAATTCGCAGTATACTTGCATGAATTTTTAGATGCTATCGGTGAATCTAAACAGATATTTACCGAGCAAGAATTCGACTACATGCTGAAGGGAAACTACCCTTTGCACGGATTTGTCGACTTGATCGTCTCTGATCCGAAAGGCTTTATTGTTGTCGATTATAAAACTGGCACGCACGATTTAAAGGAAGATGACATTATTAATGGCTTTGATATGCAGCTGCCGTTTTATACCTATGTAGTTAAATCCAATCTGATGCCGAAGTTAGAACCTTACGCTATGTTCTACATAACTTTGTTGCAGCCGGACTCCATATCTAAGTTTTTTGATTCCTTTAAGTTCAACGGGTTAAAACTCGCTATAAAAGATTTTTTTGAAATGGTGAAAGATAAGGATGTCGTGAAAAAATACATGTCCTCGAGATCGTCAAATTTATTGGATTACAAAGAGATAAATGAAAAGATGTTTGAAAAGATGGAAGAGATAATGAACGGAATTCTTTCATTTGATTTTCCCGTCACTAAAAAGACATATGTCGACAGCAGCGGCTCGAGAAAAGAAAATCAGTGCAAGTACTGCAACTTTAACGACGTTTGCTTCATCGACGACAATTCAAAACAAGTTATCGAAATACAAAAGATAAGAGATATGAAAAAAATGGAGGAAGAGGATTGATGGGCTATACAAATAAACAGCTTCAAGCCATAAATACTACCGGCACCAACATCTTAGTTTCCGCCGGCGCAGGATCGGGTAAAACCACTGTCCTTTCCGCTAGAGTTATGCGCATTTTAAAGCAGGGCGAATCTATATCCAACATGCTCATTCTCACATTTACAAATAACGCTGCGCACAATATGCGCGAGAAGATTAAAAAAGATATAAAGAAGAATCTCAAAGAGTATCCGGAACTTATAAAGCAGTACAAGCTTGTCGATACGGCGGATATTCTAACTTTTGATGCTTACAATCAAAAGTTGCTTAAGCGCTATTTCTACCGCTTGGGAATTTCCAAAGATTTCTCCATTATTGATTCTTCTTTAATGAATGTTGAACTATCTAGGATAATCAGAGAAAAATTGGATAATTTATACGAAGAGAAGAACGAGATATTTTTAGGTATCTTAGATAATTACACCGTGAAGAACGACAGCGATATTTTCAGCCTTATTCAAACAGTTGTAAAAGAAGAGCAAAAACTTCCGGACTGGCGTTTGGATTTAGAGGCTAAAATTGCTGATCCTTACTTATCTAAAAGCATAATAGACAACGCTTACGATCTGATCGTTTCCACCATGAAAGAAGACATCGAAGGATTTATTAAAACTTTTGAAGCCTGCTTTGAGGGAGACAAAGCCTACGAGGATATTAAAGTAAATACAATTCAAGCTTTCTCCAATTACAGCAGCATTGTAACGATCGAAGATGGTATGAATATGTACACGGCCTGGACCGATATGAAACTTCGCAAGAAAAAAGGCGATTCGGACTTTAAACCCATCTACGACAAATCAAAAAAAGCATTTAAAATTTCCATGGATAAATACAAGGGAAACTTTCCTACCAAAGCGAGAACTACATATATATTAGAACAGAAAAAAGAAGATACGATCTTCTTGTATAAGATTGTTTTAGACATCATTGAAAACTTGAACCAGTACAAGCGAGCAAACCAAGTTTACGACTTCTTTGACATCGCTAATTACGCTTTGAGCTTGCTTAAAAACAACGAAGACATAAGGTGCGAGGTTCGAGATTCATACTTTGAAATTATGGTTGATGAGTATCAGGACAACTCGGATTTACAGGAAGATTTCATCAGACTGATCGGCAACGATAATCTGTTTATGGTCGGAGATGTAAAACAATCGATATACCGCTTTAGAAATGCCAAACCCGAATACTTTATGAAGCGTTACGCGCTGTATAAAAAGGGCGAAGGTGGCGTTCTTATCGACATGAATGACAACTTCCGCTCTACGCCCAGCGTCATCAAAGATATCAACGGGATATTCTCTCAAATTATGTTTGAAGATTTTGGCGGAGCAGATTACGCCGCTGCGCATAAAATTACTGCTGGAAATACTTCTATTGCTAAGGTAGACAATCTGCACACCAAACAATATAATTACACTTTCGGTGACAGGCCAAAATTAGTATCGAAGTTTGAAGCCAGAATCATATGCGAAGATATCATCAGCAGGGTCAACAGCAAGGAACTTGTTGGAGTGGATCAACACGAAGCTAAGTTTTCGGACTTTTGTTTGCTCTGCGACCGCGGAAGCAAGTTTGAAGAGATAGCTAAGATATTCAAAGAGTACAAGATACCTCTAAAGGTCGAGACTAATAAGGAAGTGAGCGATCAGATAATCGTCCTGCTCATTAAATCGCTGTTTTCACTTTATTTATGCGTTGAAAATAAGGATTATTCTTCCGGTGCATTTAAGCACGCTTTGCTTTCGATCACCCGCAGCGCATTCTGCAAGTATTCGCAGGAAGAACTCAACGCTCTATTTTTAAATAATACCTACGCGCAAGACCGAACAGTTCAGCTGATGAAAGAAATATGCGTTCAGACAAAAGGGAAAGATATTAAAACTATCTTTTTGGCGCTGACAGAAAGATTTCACGTGTATAAATCCATCAAGGACTTTGTTTCCCCCAGCGCGACCTACCAGTTTTTACAAGCTTATGAATCCATTATCGAAAGCATGGCTAAACTGAAGTACAAAGTTGAGGACGTAGCGAATTACTTCGATACGCTTAAAGCGGAGAAGATTCAGGTTCAACTCTCGATCAACTCAGCCTCAACCAATTCAGTTATCCTTACAAATATTCACAAGTCAAAAGGTTTGGAATACCCGATAATTTACTTTATAGGAATTGTAAGTAAGTATCATATAAACCAGTATACAAGGGGCTTTTATTACTCTCAGTCCACAGGGATAGTTCTGCCTTTTATCAAGGATGAATTTTTAAAAGAGCGCGAGACCCTCGGGATTCAGGAGTGCCCTTCAAGCCCGCTGCTTGAAGCTTACAAAATAAGTGAGACGAGCCAGGATTACCAAGAGAAGATCAGACTGCTGTACGTCGCGCTTACTCGGACGAAGTATCAGATGATATTTGTCGAACCCGCTAAGGACTACGTGCAAGGAAGCCTCACTTTAAAAAGGTGCAGATCATTTTTAGATTTGCTCAACTTTGCTAACTTCATGGGAGGCATCAAGTCCTTTGATCAAAGCGATTTAAATTTAAAGCCTTACGCTTTAGTTGAAAAGGATATTTGTCAGCTGCCAATCAGATTCAATTATAAGAAGATCGACGTAAAATACGAAGCTGAGGACAAGAGGACTGCATCTAAAGGGAACGCAACCCACGCGGATAAATCTCTTCTGGAATTTGGTACGTACGTGCACAAGATTATGGAGTCTTTAGACTTTGATAATCCTGCTTACGATTACATCGAAGATGAACAAGTTAAAAAGATCGCTCGCAACTTTGTAGAGTC
>Ga0172377_10002889_pt1 | contig 17633 bp, 17 predicted proteins | sample Pumphouse3metaG_FD_119749 | JGI IMG/M metagenome (GOLD analysis project Ga0172377, IMG submission 119749) | Leachate microbial communities from a municipal landfill in Southern Ontario, Canada - Pumphouse #3 metaG | ecosystem: Engineered > Solid waste > Landfill > Unclassified | place: Canada...
ATAACTATATCGTTTGGTATAGTAAGACGCTTTGGTTGTACCATCAAATTCAAAAACAGTATATTCAAACCTTTCATTTATACCATCACTAGCTGTCCAATTCTCGTAGTATGAAAACTCTCCGTTAAAAGAGAATCCTCTAGCCTTGATGGTATAATGTTAGACAACATATCGTCACAACCAACAAAAATGAAAAGCAATACTAGTACTGCAACGAAAAAAATAACCTTCTTCATAGAAATGCACTCCTAACTTCTATTATAGCATAGTCCTAGTGCAATCTAGTATTTCTATGTAAAATAATTGTAGCCATTCTAAAGTGTGTGGTAAGCAAACTGTGTATGTAGCAAAGATCCAGGGGCACGCCATGGCCCCTATCCTTACTGGACAACCAAGGTAAATGGCAAAACGGTGAATAAACGACTTAGTCACGACGAAGCTATTCTCATCGAGCGATAGATTAAGAACCGTAGAAAGATTGAGGCTTTATTGGCTGAGATGAAATTTGTTTCACAACAGGCACTTTCACTGGCAGTGAAGTGCGATTGGCCAATTCAAGAAGCCCCTGATTCAATTATTTGAGACGTTAAACATACCATAATTAATTCATCAAAAATATCGCATTTAGGGTGATGAATGTGGGCTCTATTGAAACAACCCAAAACATAATTCTCCCATTTAATAGAAGAACGTCTGCTTCATCCTTGGAGAGCATTCTATTGCATTACGCAAGGGATTTAAGCAAAGTTTACGGAAACTGTAACAGCAAAGAAAAGCCCACCAGAATAAATCTAGCAGGCTTTATCTAAATCATTATACTATAAATATTACCGGCGCCCGGATTTGAACCGGGACAAGCTCGCGCTCAATAGATTTTGAGTCTATCGTGTCTACCAATTTCACCACGCCGGCAAGAACTTCAAAAGTTCTGGACGTTCAACACATTACACTATCGAGTTAAAAAACTCAATATCAGGTTTAGAAAATCTTTCATCCTATGCAACTACCTATTCGGAAGATATTTTGCAATATTATCTTTATGCTCGTCGTAGGTTTTAGCAAAATAAATTTGCCCTGTAGGATCATGTATATAATAGAAATAGTCGTGCACAGCAGGATGTAAAGCTGCCTCCAAAGCAGCAGAACTGGGACACCCTATCCCAGTGGGAGGTAACCCCTTTATTTTCCTAGTATTGTAGGGATTATTTGAATTAAGATCTTTAGTGGTTAAGGCCCTATGCCATGCATCAAGACCATAGCGGATAGTAGCATCGATCCCCAACGTCATATTAGCTTTTAAACGATTATATATTACACCAGCAATAGAGGGCATCTGGGCCACAGTGTTGGTCTCTCTTTGAATCATCGAAGCTATAATCACCATTTGGGCCACAGTTATATCTAAATCCTCAAGGTTGACCAAATGGGGTCTTATTGCCTCATGTAACGCATCCTGCATAGTTCGAGCTAAGGCATATACATCTTTAGTTAGTGGGTACGAACCACTGAGAAACCACCCTTCATCAAAAGGTAATCCTCGTTCTTCGGCCACTTGTTTTGCAGCTTGTTTAAAATCACCTGTTTGTATGAAATTCCTGGTAGCTAACATGTGATCAATTTCATCAATAGTATATCCATCGTAGATAATGATGGTCTGCGCTGTGGCTGAAGGACTAGATACCAAGATTTCTCCAATCTCTGCGTGGGAAAGATTGGGTTCAAACGTATGAGTACCCGGTTGCAATTTTGTCGCAATCTCGCCATTTTTTGAATAGCGTTCAAAATCTTTAGCATTAGCAACAACACCCTCTTCTTCAAGTAACTTTGAAATTTGGCGAGCTGTCATACCTGGCTCAACGGTTATAGATGTAGTAGTTTGTTGTTTAACCACTGGAAAAACTCTAAATCCTGTTATTTGCCATGCCAGAAGTAACCCAATAATTACAGCTACTATTACTACCGCTATAATCAATGCTGGCAAAGATATTTGGACTGTTACCTTTGCCTTTTTCTTTTTTTTGGACTTTTTTTTCCGAGTTACTCCCTTACCGCTCTTTTTCTTAACACCGGAAGGCTTACGAGTAGAAACCTTAGTTTTACTCTTTGATTTGGGCGTCACCTTCTTTGGCGGACTCTTTGTTGAGGAAGCTTTAGTCACACGCGTCTTTGGCTGTTCTGCTTTCCTCTGCTCAACAATATTTTTGGCATCTGAACGTGAAGGGGGTTTGGCATCAAACCCAGCAGCCTTAGGAGTACCCTTTTTCAGATTCTCGCCTTGTGGTTTTTCATCGGCCATCTTACCTACTCCTCCCGCTCTAAGCTGGAGGCCAAACTCTTCTTTAACTCTCCGATTTTCTCTCGATTTATACCAATTGATTTTTGGATATCATCGATTTGACGATTGTATTGATCTATCATTTGCCGTAAATGGACAATACGCTCCTCATCTTGCTCAATTAAAAAGATGAGCTCTCCAATAGCCTCTTCCATTTTCAATTCAACAATCCGCTTTTCCAACTGCAACCGGATCCTTTCGTGTCGCCTAATTTGATCATAACAACGTAACGTCTCGGCTGTAACTTCTACCGACTTCCAAGGATTTTGTTGAACCCTAATTGTTGCTGCATAGGCAACAGCTAATTTAGAGACTAGGGCATCTTGTTCTTTTCTAACACCTTGTAGCTCAATCACCTTACGTTCGACAGAACCGGCCACCCCAACCGCTTCTAATTTATGTTTATCTGTTGAAATACGATTTACTAAAAGAGAAATCTCCTCTTTCCAAACTGCTATTTTACGCGTTATGTCATGGTACTCTTGATCTAATTTTACGGCAGAAGGACTGGCAAGATGTCGAATACACACCTCTTGAGCTATAGTCTGTCCTGTATCTACATAAAAACCTTCATGCCCTCGGGCATACCGTTCAAGTTTTTTTGAAACAATAATTTCCTGCATCTTTAGAGGCAACTTAAAAATTGAAAAAGATTCTCGTGAACGACGACTTACCAAATCTCTCTCGGCTTTGAGAGTCGCAACCTTATCTTGCCGCTCATCTATTTTTGGTAACACTTGGCGAATAGTGTCAGAGAGGACTCCTGAAGAGGCCTCTTCCCAGGCAATCACCCCAATTCTGGCATATACTACTTTTAACAGTTGTTCATGTTGGTTCACCAATTTTCTCAACTGATTGATACGTACATTAGCATCCAACAAACTCTGCCCCAATTGCTGAAGATGCAATATACGAGCATCAAGATCATCAAGAATTGATTTTTCTGTAGCTAATTTTTTATAAGCAGGCGCAGAATCTCCCGAAACTACAGGCTGCCTTAATTGGAGCACATGGAGACCTAACTCCGCAGAGAGCACCTCCATATCATGGTCAACAACTGCTATTTGTCGCTCAACTACTTCAATTTGGCTACGTTGTCGCCCCATGCATGCTCCTTCAAAGTACTGTCGAACTATTGTACCATATCGACACTTCCTTGACAAAGCAAGCTTCACTCTATATTCTGAGAAGCAGAAGATGGAAAGAGCATCGCATGAATGAATTCTCCGTGGAGGTGGAATGACTGATCAAGCTATCCCCTCCCTGCTTAAAAGTAAGCTACAAGAACTGGAATCGAACGGTACCCATCCCCCTTTCTTTATCGAAGTGGGCCCTAATGTTGTCTCTATTGCAATGGAGCGTTCACGGCTCCTCACACTGCAATCTAAAAAAACTACAACACCACAAAAAACAGCCCTAGCAAATAGGCCCTCTGTTTTGTTACTCTTGTCGCAGGAACAACTAGAGAAATGGATGGAAAACTCTAATAACAGTGCCTGCCAAGCTTTCACCTGTTTGCCCGAAACCCAATCGCCTCGTGCTGACCTCTCCTCACTACATGATGAGTCAAAGGTCTTGGTAACAACGCCGCAACGTGCTATCGACCACATCCGCCGTGACAATATTTTCTTGTCGGAGACAAAGTCGGTTATCCTTGCCTATAGCTTTAACCAAGGTCCTGAAGAAACCCTCGAACAACTTTTAGTGCGAGAATGTGCATTTTTGGATGATTGCCGCTTTATTTTTACAAAATTACAACCGAATGTAAAAATCGAATTCTTCATTAGCAACTTTTCCCATCTGACTAGAACCCCACAAGAGCTCGTCGAACAACCTTTAGTCGTGTTGCAATCCGAATGGGAGCGCTCATTGCTACACCTAGAATGTTATGCTAGCTCTAACCTCGCAACGAACCACATTGTAGATACTTTGTATGCACTACAACAAGAACAGTATCACATTATCTACAAAGCTGGAGTACAGTGGGAAACCCTTGTACAACAGTTGCGCACATTAAATCCCCCTATTTCATACATAGGAATTAGTTTAGATCGTTTTTCGTCGATGCCAGAACCAAAACCCGGTACACTTGGTACGCTCATCGCAATCGGTTTAAACAGCGGGGATATCATTTCCTTGATACGACAATTACATGAATGGGACCATCTTATTCCCCGCATTGTCTGTATCAATACACCCCAAGAGGTGCAAGAGATCATTACATCAAAGGAGACTCTACTCATGAACAATGAAATTAAATCAATCCCAGAAACAAAGGAAGTTATCGCTGGAAAAATACAAATGCTTATTGCGAAACTTACGATTGATTCAAATCCAGAAGAACTTGAAAGCCTACGAAAAATTATTAAAAAGAATGTTCCTCTGCTTCGCAGAGGATATTTTACAGCCTATTTACTAAGAGAATTACTAGGATCAGAAAAACAAGGGACAAGCAAAAGTCGAAATGGACAACCCTCTAAAAGAACACCTGTTGAAGCTAGTACCGAAAAACCTTCACGGGCGAAAAGGCAACCGGCAAAACCAAGGTCTACTCCTCCCCCAATACCGGAAGGGGCACGAACTCTATACTTAAATATTGGTAAAATGCGCAGACTCTACGCTAAAGAACTATCGCAAATATTCCAAGATCAGCTTGGAATAAAAAAAGAAGAACTTTACTCAATTCGAGTCCACGATAAATATTCATTTATCACCTTACCGGAAGCTTACGCTGAAAAGGCTATCGAAAAAATGAACGGCCTAGATATTCGCGGACGAACCGCTACAATTAGTTATTCAAATAAGGAATAAGCATGGTTGTTGAGACGCTCACTCTGGGCCCCTACCAAACCAATTGTTACCTTCTGCACGACCATAATTCTGTTTGGGTCATTGACCCAGCTTTTGCAGGAGGAACTATACTCCAACGTATTCAGGCTAAAAAATTGCACGTAGAAGCGGTGATCCTCACCCACTCCCACTGGGATCACCTCATGGGACTCCCTGAATTGGTCGCTGCCCATCCAGAAGTAGCCATCTATGTTCACCCCCACGAAGCTCAATTCTTAGGTAAAGAAGGAGGTCGCCGGTTACGCAAACTGGCGATTTCCATTGACCCTTCGCAAGCTAGATTTCCCCTATCATTTTGGGAATCACTCCCAGAGCCAACCCACTTTTTGCAAGAAGGAGAGACCATATCAGGTTGTTCCTTACAAGTTTTACACACACCAGGTCACACCGCTGGTTCCGTCTCTTTATATCTCTTTGGTGATGATATACTTTTTTCAGGAGATACGTTGTTTGCCGGCTCAATAGGGAGAACTGATTTACCAAATAGTGATCCTCAAGCAATAATACCAGGTATTAAAACCAAACTACTCACATTGCCAAAGAAAACTATAGTTTATCCTGGACATGGCCCAGCCACAACTATTGAAAAAGAGATGTCGAATCCTTGGTTAGTATAATAACCAAGGATACTCGCTCAATTAATACAATTACCAAGCTCGGCGCCGAAGACCCTCTTCTCCGCTTTTACATGTAACACACAACACTGCAGAAGGAATGGCTCGTAAACGTTCTTCAGGTATCTTAGCTCCACACTGAACACAGACTCCGTACCGTCCATTTTTAAGGCGTGTTAAGGCCGCTTCAACTCCCTGTAAGCGCCTAGCTGCATGCTGATTAAGAGCTTCCATCTTTTTGCTTGCAATATCATCAGCAGCGATATCGCCCAAATCTTTGATTCCCATAGCATTAACCATTCCGCGAAAATCATCATCTTCAGAAGCAATACTTTCTAGAATCTCCCTGCGCTGCTCCCGTAAGAGCTGTTCCATTTCAGTATAAAAATCTTCACTCATACACTACCTCGCAAACCTACTTCAAACAGTATCAATAAAGATGGATGCCTTTTGGCGATACGTCAAGTAAAATCTTTCAAATTACGTGCGGTTTTCTAAAAATTGATCAATAATATGTTCAAATTCAGCATATCCCTCTGCAGACGGTAGATCTGGCTCTTCTGTAATAATCCTTTGCGGAGCCCTAAATAATGCTCCGCTATCGGCAGTTTTTATCATGGAAAGGTCATTGTAAGAATCACCACCAGCAAATACTGTAAATCCAATACCCTGCAAAGCTTCAACTGCTTTTCTCTTCCCATCTTGTTGACGTAACGTGTAGTCAATTATCATATCGTTGGTATCGACTACTAAACTATTACAAAAGATGGAGGGCCACCCTAATTTTTCCATTAAAGGTTTAGCAAATTCTGTAAAAGTATCACTTAGTATAATTACTTGGGTTTTGTGGCGGAGAGAATTCAAAAAATCTAAAGCTCCTTCCAAGGGAGAAAGAGCTCCTATAACACGCTGAATATCTTTCAGGGTTAACTTATGTTCTTTAAGAATTGCCAGTCGCCTTTTCATGAGTACATCATAATCGGGAACATCGCGTGTTGTTAAACGGAGCTCTTCTATCCCAGTTTTCTCAGCAAAACTAATCCAAATCTCCGGAACTAAAACTCCCTCAAGATCCAAACAAACAATTCGCATATCACACTCTCTCAAATTTATGGCTTTTTGCAGCTTTGAATAAAGCTATCATTACTTTTGTTTGAGCCAAAGTATGCTCTAACGAGCCAGCAAAAGGAGTTCCTCCTTGACTAGCTAACGCAAAATTTTCACATTCTGATTGATATTGGTCACTGGCTTCAAAACTATATGTCTTAACCGTATCTGCTTGTTCACCAGAAAAAACTTCAAAAATTATTTGTGCTTTAGGATTGCTAAAATATGCACGACTTACCTCTATTCGATGGCTTTGAGTATAAAAAGTCATCGACGCATCAAACGCATGGCTCATGCCACAGGCAAAACTCATTTGCCCACCGGAAGGGAATCTTAAAATACCAGTGGTATGGTGATCAACTTTGAAATCAGGGTGCTCAGCCATAACACAAGAAACCTCTATTGGCTCTTCACCAAACATCCAGCGACCAACAGCAATGGGGTACACGCCAATATCCCAAAGAGCACCACCACCATGCTCATAGGCGTTGCGGACATCGTGGGGATCATTATTGTAGAGATAAAAATTCCCATGGGCGCCACTCAAAGTTCCAATTTTATTACTGGCGAGTAACTTCTTCAGCGACTGAAGTCGCCCCTGGTGTAACATAGCATAGGCTTCTCCGATGAGCTTACCACTCGTATTACGTAGTTCTATTAATTGCTTTACATCCTCGACATTTAACGAGAGTGGCTTTTCACACAAGACATGTTTTCCAGCTTCTACAGCCTTACGGGTCCACTCTACATGCAAATGATTCGGTAACGGATTATAAATTATATCTATCGATGGATCGGCTAAGAGCTCTTCATAAGAACCATAGGCGACGGGAATTTTATTTTCTTTAGCAAAAACGGAAGCTTTCTTTCCATCACGCGAAGCGACAGCCACTAATTCACACTGCTCACTAGCATGTAGTGAGGGAATTAATTGCCTTTGTGCAATACCTGCGGTACCCAAAATACCCCAACGACTTTTTTTCATAGTGATTCCTCCTCTACGATTTGCTCAATAGTGCCCTGATTGCCCTAGAATAACAAGGGGGTTAAGATTGCCCCTACGACCAACATCGCAGTCTCACTTAACTCTACCGTAGCTCCAAGGATATCACCAGTAACACCTCCAACTTGCTTACGGGCATGCCAAGCAATCGCCAAAGTCACTACAACACCAACTCCAGCCATTGCTGCTACGGTGACAAGGGGAGCAAAGAAAAAAGCTCCAACAACCCATCCAAGAGCTACTAGAACATGGCGTAGACGCCCTTCGATAACTGAGCGACCTGCGGTTCCTCCTTCTTTACGAGCATACGGATTACATACTGCTTGAGCCACGACCAAAAATCGTGAGAACAAAGGAACGTACACCAGAGTAATAAGTCCGCCACGCTCAACTAGGAGAGCCACTGCCGCCACTTTTAGAAAAAGAGTAATTATTAACGCAATAACCCCAAAGGCACCTACATGAGAATCTTTCATAATTTCCAGTTTGCGTTCTTTGGTCCAACCACCACCAAAGCCATCAACCATGTCGCAAAGGCCATCTAAATGAAACGCTCGCGTGAAATAAGCGAGTAAGCCAATGATGAGAGCTCCACTTAATAACGGAGCGCCTAGAGGTTGGCACAAGAGGGCCACTGTATAGAGGAGACCCCCCAAAAAAGCACCAATGGGAACAAACCAATAGAAGGTCGTAGCAGGGCTTTCACTCTCTTGGCCTGGGAAGGGGAAAATTGTCAAAGTTCGCACCGCACTGGCTAAACCACATCCTTTCATGAAGGTAACTCTCCTTTAATGCAAACTGGAATACCAGCTACCATCCAAATTACCGTGTCCGCTAGTGCAGCTAAGGCTTGGTTCAACCAGCCGGCATGGTCTCGGAAATGCCGACTTAATTCGGTGGCAGGAACTATTCCTTGGCCAACTTCATTAGTCACAATAACTACTTGTTTATTATTTTTTTGTAAAACTTTTAATAAAGAATCGACCTCTTCATACCTATCACGGAGCCCCTGATAATGCAGAAGATTGCCCATCCAAACTGTCATACAATCCACGAGAGCTACCGTCACAGAATCGTCTAGAGAATCCAAAGCTAGTGCTACATCTCTAGGTTCTTCTATCGTATAAGCAAAATAATCTTTCCTTGCCTCTTTGTGGCGGGCAATCCTGCTTTGCATTTCAGCATCAAAAGGTTCGGCAGTTGCTATATAAACCCGCCGCCCTTCGACTTGTTTCACTAACGCCTCAGCATAACTACTCTTGCCACTGCGCACTCCACCAATAACCAGTGTTACTTTAGATTTAGGCATGGGCATTGACTCCTTGGGTTTTTAATAGTTCTACAGAATCGGTGACTTGCGCACCGCTAAAGCTATTCATACCGAGATATAAATCCATTGCTTGACGAATTACCAACCATCCTAATGCAGCTCCAGAACCTTCTCCTAAACGCATAGAAAGAGAAAGAAGAGGAGTTGCACCAAGATGATCGAGCAAAGCTGCATGACCACTTTCTCCCGATTTATGACAAAAGATCATAAAATCTTGAACTGCGGGGGCAACTAAAATTGCAACAAGAGCGGCTACAGTGGTAATAAACCCATCGACTAAGATTACCTGCTTGAGATGGGCAGCTTCGAGCATCCCTCCTGCAATCGCAGCAATTTCAAAACCACCAAAGGTACGTAACGCTTCTAATGGATCTTGGATTTTGCCATGGAATTTTAGAGCCCGGGCCAAAACTGCCCGTTTATGAATAAGCCCTTGCTCGCTCAACCCAGCCCCTTTGCCGGTGCAACGATCTAGATCATATCCGGTCAAACTAGCCATCAAAGCCGACGCACTAGAAGTATTGCCGACCCCCATCTCGCCAAAAGCAACCACCATGTACCCATCACGATAACTCTTTCTTACTACATCCTGCCCCGCCTTTAAAGCTTTATAGCACTGCTCCTGGGTCATGGCTGCCTGGTGGGCAAAATTCTGGGTTCCCCTAGCTATTTTTTGGAAAATGATGCCAAGACTAGCATCAAAATCATGAGCTACCCCCATATCTATAACCTGTAAATCGATCCCATTTTGGGCACACATCAACCCAATGGCACCCCCGCCACGGGCAAAGTTCTCACATTGCTGCCAAGTGATCTCCCGAGGACTCGAGGTTACCCCCTCTGCAACAATCCCATGGTCAGAGGCAAACAAGAAAAGACATGGAGTTCCTAATTGCGGAGCAAGCGATTCACGCATAGAGACGATATCAACGGCTAGGTGTTCAAGCCGTCCTAACGAGAGTTGTGGTTTTACCTTCCCATCCCATATCGCCCAAGCTTGTTGTACCAACGCTGTTGAGCGGGGAGTAATTACGGGAACTTCATAGCTAATTTTCATGACAACAGTGTATCGATGCTTCCTTAAACTGTCCACTATAACCGAGAAGGCCGCTGTAAACGGCCTTCTCTATCTTTAAAGAACTTAGTTATTACTTATTTGGATATAATTTAGGATATGAATTCTTTATTCCCCGTTGAACCCATAAGTTAGGAATAACCAACCAGTTGTTATCGACAGTTGGCACTATTTCACCTTTGGTTTCAAAAGCTTCCATAAGATAATAGCGTAAGTCTTTATCGGTCGAGGAGAGGATCCGCTTTAAAGTCTCATCTCCGCTAATCCCTGCCGCAGCTAAATGACCACCACCACCTTGGGCACGATACGAATTAATGGCAACTTTGTAGACTTTATCTAAAAGGAAAGGTTCTCCAGAGCTCATCGCTTTAATGGTAACACGCTGCCCTGCCGGCTTAGTGATATCAACCACATAATTTATCCCGGCAAAACTATCATAATTATAATAGCGGGTGGCTGTATCATAGGTATTATAACGGGTATTGAAAATGAGTTTTCCCTCTGCATCTCGCTTGAAATTAATAAGATCATCATCTAATGACTTCATCTGGTTAAACCAGTTTGCATAAGAATATTCAAGGAAAGCCTTGAGTTCCTGACCAGTCATCTCCATGGAAAATAATAAATTCTCATAGGGATATAGACTGAACATATCACGGACGTAGACCGGTCCCTTCTTTATAGTTGCATCGAGTGAAAGTGGAGCAGATATCGAGATATCGGCACCAGTTTTCTCTAATTGTATCGCATGAATCAAGTCAACAAACTTTGAATCGCCAAAGATAGAATCACGTGATGAGATCGTCTCGCTAATCGTTCCGACTTGTCGGGAGACCCAACCTTTCACCTCATCTTTCTGCCCTTGGTATTTTTTCAGTAGTTCTCCATCCGCTTCATACGTATTCATCATAACCGTCTCTCCGGAAACAGTTTGTTTTGTATAGCTCTTGGAGACCTCATCGTAGGTAAACGTGGCTGTGGCTACAGCAACTGAACGACCTGCATTCAGCGCACCAACAATTACCACCTCTTTCCCTGAAGGGCTTTGTACCACCATGTTGGTATCTTGATGATCATGCCCAGAGAAAATTACATCAAAACCTTCAACTTGCTGAGCTACTAACTTACTCGCATTCTCATTATATTTCTCATCGGCAGTACCACTATAGGTCTCATCGACTCCCGCATGAAACAACCCAACTATCAGATGAGGTTTTTCACGCTCTTGAATTATGGGGACCCATTTGGCAGCAGTTTCAATCATATCCTCAAAGCGAACACCCTCATACAGATTTTGGGGCAACCATTTGGGAATATAAGGGGTAGTCAATCCGAGCACGGCAATCCGAATCCCATCTCGTTCAATAATTGCATAGGGATCAATAACAGGCTCTCCCGTTGCAATCGAGACTGCATTCGCTGCTACATAGGGATAATTAGCTTCATCCAACACTCGCAAATAGACCTCAGGCCCAGCCTCTATATCATGATTGCCAACTGAAGAGGCATCGTAGTGCATCTCGTTCATGATTGCAGGAACGATATGGGGGGCCTCTGTTTGGACAAAATTATAATAATAGACAATGGGTTGTCCCTGGAGCACATCACCGTTATCGAGTAACACAACTGCTTGATCTTTGGCCCGTTCTTGCTTTACGTACGACGCAACTTGAAGCTGGCTCGTTTCTGCCTCTATATTACGTATAAAGTCAAACGGAAATATACTGCCATGAATATCACTAGTACTAATGAGTTTAACGACTTTCGTCTCAGGTACAACCGCGACAGGTTCAACAACTGCTACTGGAGGAACTACCTCAGGCTCAACAACAACTTCAAGCGGCTTAACCTCCTCTACTACTGGTGTAATGGGTTTAACCGCTTTAGTGGAAGTACAACCAACCAACACCAAGGCTAAAACAGTAAACGTCGCCACCATGAGAATTAATAATCTTTTTTTCACGGAATTCCTCCTCGCCTGTATAGGCAATGCTTCTATAGTAGCATAATTTAATCTTTTCTTAATATACATTCACACACCGATAACTTCCGAAAAGCCCTCCCTTATGATAAGCTTCTCTTATGCATAAAGCAATTGATTATTTTCTGGTTTGCGCTATCGGCAGCATGGTTTCATTCATGGTCGTATTCAATACTCGCCTTGGTGAAGTTTCAACCATGGCTGTTTCTTTTCTCCTTAATCACGCCATAGGAATTATAATAATCACCCTTATCTTGCTAATTCTCCGTATTAAACGAGGCAAACCAGCCCAACGCCAAAAAGCACCTTGGTATTTTTGGTTTGGCGGAGCTTTTGGATTTATCATCCTCAATGCAAACTTCATCACTATTACCACTATTGGTGCCTCACTCACGATGGCAACAGCAGTTTTCGGACAATCACTCGGCTCTCTCCTCTTCGATCTAACCGGCTTCATGGGTCGCAAGACCTACCCTATTAGCAACCGAAAAGTTTTTACCCTGACGATCAGTTTCATTGGTATTGTTGTCATGGCCACACAAGGCGGAACGTTCGCAATCCCCTACGTGATTATTGGAATTCTTACTGGTATTATTACCATGATCCAAATGGTCTATAACTCTCGCTTTGCGGCCTATAAAGGGGTCTTCTATAGTGCTCGGCACAATGTGATTAGCGGCTTTCTCATTGCCGCTATTATCTATGCCTTGACCGCTGCTAAAACCACTGTCCAAGCCCTCTCAGAACTCAATAATGTGCCAATCTCTTTAATTCTAGGAGGTGGACTACTAGCTGTGTTAGTCGTCTCTGGTTCTAACTATGTCATCCCCAAGTTGCCTGCAATTTATTCGGCACTCCTCTTGAGTGCCGTACAAATCATTACCAGCATCATCATCGATTACTATCTGTATAGTCTATTTAGTACCCGGTTATTATTGGGAGCCCTTATTATTTTGCTAGGCATGGGAGGTAATGTCTGGGTCGACTGGAAAGAAAAAAACGCTAGCCTCATTGACTCACGTCGCTGAAGATATTCCAAGCAATTGAGAAAGATCTAGCATTACATGAGGGACAAGGATCACAATTCAATCTTTTATTAATGTGCATCTAGAGACCGAACAACTTTCGAAAAGACCACTCTTATGCTAAGCTTCCCGCATGCACAAAGCAATTGATTATTTCCTGGCTTGCGTTATCGGTATCATGGTTTCATTCATGGTCGTATTCAATACTCGCCTTGGTGAAGTTTCAACCATAGCAGTCTCCTTTTTCTTTAGTCACAGTATTGGGGTGGTTGCAATTACCTTAATCTTGATAGCGCTCCGTATTCAACGTGGCAAACCAGCCCAACGCCAAAAAGCACCTTGGTATTTTTGGTTTGGCGGAGCTTTTGGATTTATTATTCTCAATGCAAGTTTCATCACTATGACCAATATTGGAGCCTCCTTAGCAATAGCTACAGCAGTTTTCGGACAAGCCCTCGGTTCTCTCTTCTTCGATCTAACCGGCTTCATGGGACGAAAAACCTATCCAATAAGCATCCGAAAAGCTTTTACCTTGGCTCTTAGTTTTGTAGGTATTATCGTCATGGCTACCCAAGGAGGAACGTTTGCTATCCCGTATGTCATTCTTGGCATGTTAACCGGTATTATCTCCATGGCTCAAATGGTCTATAACTCTCGCTTTGCTGATTATAAAGGGGTCTTTTATAGTGCTCGACACAACGCACTTAGTGGCTTCATCATTGGCGCTATTATCTATGGCCTCACTGTCGCCAAACCGACCATCCTAGCCTTCTCACAAATCAGAGAGGTTCCATTATTCTTGATTTTGGGAGGTGGTTTACTAGCCGTGTTAGTCATCTCGGGCACCAACTATGTCATCCCAAAACTACCAGCGATTTACTCAGCACTCATATTAAGCACTACCCAAATAATCACCAGCATTATTATTGATTATTATTTGTACGAGATATTCAGCTCCCGATTATTATGGGGTGCTCTTATTACCTTACTCGGGATGGCTGGTAATATTTTGGTTGACTGGAAAGAAAAAAATACTGTCACAGCAAAATCAGCCTCCTGAAGGTATTCGATAGCGAGGAGCAGATTCAGATACCTGTTCAATAAAACCTTCCGTTTTAAGGGCTTCTACACATAACTGAATGCGTTCAGGGGCAAATGGAAGTTGCTGACAGAGACTCTTGAAATCTTGTGGTCCCTGTTCAGTAAACACCAAGAGTAACATGCCCCGAATTTGGCGGTTAGAATCTTCAAATTTAGCTTGACGCGCATAATGGGCACTACGTCGATTTGGATTGGTTACCTGCTTTTTTAACCATACCCCATAATCCATCAACCCATAATACCAATGTTTATAATCACACTGCAGATCCAAAAGTCCATCCAATTCGTGAAGCAATTGTCGATCCCTGACCTTTTCCTCGCCCAAATGGAATTGATAGATTAACACGCGCCGAATATTGGTCTCGAGGTACAGCGACCGCTTTTGAAAAGAAAAGGCCATAATGGCTGCCCCTGTAGCCGGACCAATCATGGGAAGCTCAAGTAACTTGTCATAATCACTAGGGAGGGTCCACCCATAATGCTCACTCTCTTGGGCGATAGTGCGAAGAGCAATCGCCCGCCGGTTATAACCCAAGCCTTTCCAGGCAGAGAGCACTTCCAATAACGTAGCTTTGGCTAAAGAACTAAAATCAGGCCATGTATCTAAGAACAATTGGTATTTTGGTAACACCCGCTCTGTTTGAGTTTGTTGGAGCATAAGCTCTGAAAGAAGAATTCGGTAGGGATCCACGGTATCGCGCCAAGGAAAAGATCTACCATGTTCCCGATAGAACAACCAGATGTAATCTGAGAACTGTTTAAGCGCATCTTGAGCCGAAGAGGGATTAAGTTCACTTAACGTAACTGGTTCGAGCAGAGTGGGTCTCCCCTCCTCATACATCCCCTTGCTCCTGAGGCAAATTAATGGTTTTGTCGTGTGATTTTGATTGATTTCTAGCAGATCTTTTCTTTTCCCGTTCAGCACGTCGCTTAGCACGTTCACGTGCTTTACGTTTTTCTTCTTCAATAATTTTCCGATACGATCTGCCACTGCCAATCATGACCGCAATCGGTTTTAAAGATTTAACATTAGCACAAACAATCTGGACGATACTGGTAATCGGAACAGCTAAAAACATCCCAGCAACTCCCCAGATAAACCCCCACAAGGAGAGAGAAACTAAAATAACAAATGGGCTAAGATTAAGTTGGATCCCTTGGATACGAGGATCCAAGATATTACCTAATACCGTTTGAATTGAGATCATCAGTACTGCTACATAGATGATATTGGCCCAATTAGGGAAAAACTGCAAAATTGCCATCACGATCGTCATAAGGGTAATAATAATCGATCCGATACTCGGTATGAAATTTAAAATAAAAGCTAAAACTCCCCACATAATAGCAAAATCTAACCCAGTGGCTAGACAAGCAAGGTAAAATAAAACTCCTGTGGCCAGACTAATAAGAGCTTTTAGTAACAAATATTTCGATATTTGACGATTAATACGCTCAAAAAGAACTGCTAAACGCATCCCCTTTCCACTGGGAATAGCTATTTTTAGTTTAGGAATAAGAGATTGTCGCTCTAATAAAAGAAACAAAACAAAAATGTAAATCAGTGAAGCCTTTGAAACAACATTAATAGCCTTACCACTGACCGATGAAAGTGAACTAAGAACTAATCCTTGCCAATCTAAATTAATATATGTCAAGAAACTTGTCCCTGCCTCTAACTCGAGCTTTTCAGCGACCCAAGCATCAATAACAGTAAACCGTCTAATATACATGGGAAGTCGTTGTGCCAACCTATCAATCGTAAAAAAGAAAAACCAGCCAGCTGCTAACAGCATGATCAACAATAAAATCATAGCGATAACAACGCCAAGCCAACGGGGAACTTTTAACTTTTCGAGTTTATTAAGGAGTGGGTTAAATAACAGAAATAGAAACAATGAAATTACTAGGGGCAGAGTCACTGAATCGGCAATTTTTAGCGTTGCCCCAATAAAGATTATGGCAATAACCATTAAGGCTGTTTTGCCAGCATCCTTTGTAGGTTTCTGAGTTTCTAACATGTTCCCACTATATGCTAGCTTGGATAATACTGCAATATCTGATATGAAAAGAGCATATGGAAATAGAGGAAAATTTAGCTAGGATACGTATCGTACTAGTCGAACCCCAAGATGGTGCTAATATTGGCGCCGTCTGCCGGGCTATGAAAACAATGGGTATGAACGAATTAGCCATCGTCGGAGAACGCGAATATGATGCCAACCGGGTCAAAACTCTAGCGCTACATGCTTATGACCTCTATGAGAACCACCTGAGCTTCTCGACTCTCAAGGAGGCCCTTAACGAAAGCATCCTTTCAGTAGGTGCTAGTCGACGAAGAGGAAAGAATCGTAAATATTTTGCCCTCCTTCCTGAGCAACTTGCCGATCGTATTAACACCCTTGGGCCAGGAACTGTATCTCTAGTTTTTGGCAGAGAGGCCGATGGTTTAACCGATGCCGAGTTGGCACTGTGTCATATGGGGGTTAAAATTCCTACTAGCGAAGCTTTTCCCAGTCTCAATTTAGCACAAGCTGTTCAAATTATTACCTATACCCTTTTTCGAGAAATTACAGTTAATCTCGGATTCACCCCTATTACTGAACAGCGCCTACAATCGCTGGTAACTATTATTGGAGATTCTTTTGAAAAGATTAATTTCTATAAACAAAATGAACGGCCTGAAGTAGAACGCTTCTTCCGCGATATTCTCGCCCGAGCGACGTTAAGTGAAAAAGAGGCGCAACGTTTGGAGAAAATGTATTGCAAAATGGCCCGTCTAAAGGTACACAAACAACATGAGTAAACTATATAAAGAACCATTCTTAAATCCAATTCCTGTCGTCGTGGCCCATCGTGGCGATAGTAAAAATTATCCTGAAAATACCCTAGAAGCTTTTCAAAGTGCGACACGTATGCAAGTTGACGTAATAGAGACAGATGTCCATCTCTCCAAAGATGGCCATATCGTGATTTGGCATGACCCTACTTTAGATCGTAACACAAATGGCACCGGGCGCGTGGAAGATCATACCCTTAGTGAATTAAAGAAAATTGATGCTGGGTATAATTTTACTACCGACAATGGAAAAACGTATCCCTTTAGAGGCAAAGGAATCCAAATCGCTACGTTGGCAGAAGCTCTTGAAAGTTCCCCGTCCCAGCGTTTTAATGTTGATTTAAAAAGCAAAAATAGCGCTATAGTGGATGCG